>Ga0268360_1000062_pt1 | contig 258357 bp, 202 predicted proteins | sample BioMet11_FD_192465 | JGI IMG/M metagenome (GOLD analysis project Ga0268360, IMG submission 192465) | Sewage microbial communities from Oakland, California, United States - Biofuel 11 (Illumina Assembly) | ecosystem: Engineered > Wastewater > Sewage > Unclassified | place: USA: California... | reverse complement strand
TCCGCCCAAAACCGACTGATACGAGGCCGAAAGGACGAATGGAAGCCACTGCCGTAAAGCCCAAAAGTGTAAACCATGTCCCCGGCACAAAGTGTAAACCATGCATCGGCCTTGACACCTCCAGGCCGGCGCTTGCGAATCTTCAGCAGCTCCGCAAAAGCGCCGGCCTGGAGGTGTCAAGGCCGATGCATGGCTTACATTTCTCACCGGGGACATGGTTTACACTTTTGGGGCTTTGTGGCTGTCCATTCCGGTGGTCTCCGCGGCCTCGTCTGAGCCGGTTCAGAGCGGAGGAAGGCACACCGGGAGCCGCGACAGGCCACGTCTCGCGATGGTCTAGCCCGCACCACAACAGCACACACCGGCCAACGCGATACCACCACTCCCTGACGGTCGTGGCTCCGCTTCCGGGTGGGGCTCCGTTTCCAGTTGTTCAAACGGACTGCCAGTCTTTCCAGTCGCGCACGACGGCGTTTTCGAGCGCGCGGGCGGCCCGTACAAACGTCGACACCGGCACCTCGTCGAGCGCCCGCTTGAGGCGCTTGCGCGAGGCGGAGCCGAGATGCAGATTCGCCGTCTCCGCGCCCATGCAGTGCAGCAGATGCTGGATGTCTTTTTCGCGCGGCAGATCCGCGATCTCCACCCGGCTATTCGCCGGCGACAAACGCCGCCCGACCCAGTTGTCGCGTTGATGCAGGAAGGGATCGGCGCAGCGCCGGGAAAACCGCAGCAGGTCGCCGTAGCGAATTGCGTTCGAGTCGCTGAGCTTCGCCCACCACGACGCGGGCGGCGCAAGCTGCTTCACCTCGCGCGCCAGGTATCCGCCTTCAAACTGTCCGATCGCCGTCAGCCGTTGCCGCCCGAGGCTGCCCAGCCCCGCAATGCGATGCACAACGCGCAAATCCTCGGTGCTCGGCGGCAACAGGTGATTTAGCAGCCGCAGGGCGGTCTTGGGTTTGCGGCCCCGGCATTCGGGCAGGGCGGAGAGCTTTGCCCAGAACGCCGCCGGATCTTTCAGCCGCTCGCGCACGAGAGTGCGCAACACCGCATGACGCTCCTCCAGCACGAACGGCGCGCCACCCGCTTCGACCCCGTGCCGGTAGCCTTCGAGCAGCGCATGCGCAATCTGCGCGCGCGTCGCGCCGAGCCCGTGGTGCTCGCTGGCCAGCATCGCGCTGACGGCCAGCCGCGTCAGGTCCACCATGCATGGCAGCTCCGCCGCCTCATCGAGATCGTTGACGCCCCAGACGAGGCGCCCGTCGGCGTCGCGCCAGGTACCGAAATTCTCGACGTGCAGATCACCCACAGCCAGCACCGGCGGGCTGCCCGCCAATTCGCCCGCCGTCTCCGTCCAGATCTGCGCCCAGCGGTAATAGGTGGCGCGCAGGAACGGGAAAACCGCCTCGGCCATCAAGGCATGTTTGTGGCGCAGGTCGCCTTCAAGGAGCGCGATTTGCTTGCCCAACCACGACTCATAACTTCGCGTCGCGTCAATGATGTTCATCGGCTGTCCTCCGAGCCGGAAAGGGGTGCCCTGGCAGGGATGATACCCTGGAATGTCACCACTTTATCAATGTCCTTGCTGCGTTATACGACCAAATCGGGCATCGCGGTGACGCGCACATCGTCGCGTCTGCCCTTTCGCCGCGGCCTGAGCCATCTGCTGAACGAGTTGGACCGGCACCGCGGAATTTACCTCTCCTCCGGTTATGAGTATCCGGAGCGCTATTCGCGCTGGGACGTCGCCGCGCTTTGCCCGCCGCTTGAAATCGTCGGCCGCGGGCGCCGTCTCGAATTCCGCCCGCTGAATGCGCGCGGCGAGGTCATCGCGCGCCATCTGTACACCGTGCTCGGCAAACATCCGCACTGGGAAGCGCTCGGCTTCGAAGGAACGACGCTCGCGGGGCGGTTGAAACCGCTGCCCGCGCTGTTCCCCGAAGAGCAGCGCAGCAAGCAGCCGTCGGTCTTCTCCATCCTGCGCGCGCTGGTCGAGGAGTTCGGCAACAAAAAAGACACGCGGCTTGCGCTGGCCGGCGCTTTCGGTTACGACCTGCTGTTCCAGTTCGACCCCATCCGCATGCGGATGCCGCGCGATGAGCAGAAAGATCTGCACCTGCTGCTGTGCGACGACATCCATTTCATGGACCGCAAGCGCGAGGTGATCGAACGCTTCCAATACGACTTCGCGCTGGGCGGCGATTCCACCGCGAGCCTGCCGCACGACGCGGAAGAGATCCGCATCGCGCCCGCCGGGGCGCCGCCCGACATCGTCTCCGACCACACGCCCGACGAGTACGCGGCGATGGTCGAGAAGGTGCGGACCGGCATGAAGCAGGGCGACTTTTACGAAGTGGTCCTGCGGCAAAGCTTTCACGCCGGCTTCGGCGACAGTCCGGCGGAACTTTTCCGCCGCGTGCAGCATCGCTCCCCGAGTCCGTACCAGTTCCTGCTGCAATTCGGCGACGAGCAGTTGGTCGGCGCCTCGCCCGAGATGTTCATTCGCGTGGAAGGGCGGCGCGTGGAGAGCTGCCCGATCTCCGGGACCACCCGCCGCACGGGCGACCCGCTGCGCGACCACGACCTGATCCGCGAACTGCTCAACTCGCCAAAAGAAGAGTCCGAGCTGACCATGTGCACCGACGTCGACCGTAACGACAAGTCGCGCGTCTGCGTGCCGGGCTCGGTGAAGGTGATCGGCCGCCGGCTGATCGAACGCTACGCCGGTCTGTTTCACACCGTCGATCACGTCGAAGGCATTCTCGAAAAGGGCTTCGATTCGCTCGACGCCTTCTGCTCGCACATGTGGGCCGTGACCGTGACGGGCGCGCCGAAGAAGGCCGCCTCGCAGGCGATCGAGAACCTGGAAAGAGATCCGCGCGGCTGGTATGGCGGCGCGCTGGGACTGCTCTCGCTGAACGGCGACATCAACACCGGCATCACGATCCGCACCGTCCATCTGAAGAACGGCATTGCGACCTATCCCGCCGGCGCCACGCTGCTCTACGATTCGATTCCTGAAAACGAAGAGCGCGAGACGCGGCTGAAGGCGACCAGCTTCTTCAGTTCGCTGCATGCGCCGGTGCCCAAGCCCGAGCCCGCCGTCACGGTGCGCGCCGGGCAGCCGGGCAAGGGCATACGGCTGCTGCTGGTGGACCACGACGACTGCTTCATCCAGACGCTCGCGAATTACGTGCGGCAGACCGGCGCGGAGGTGATGACTTACCGCTCGGGTTTCCCGCTCACGATGATCGACGAGTTGAAGCCCGACATCCTGCTCGTCTCGCCGGGTCCCGGACGGCCCGAAGAGTTCCACGTGCCGGACCTGATACGGTACGCGGCGGCGCGCGCGTTGCCGACCTTCGGCGTGTGCCTCGGCCTGCAGGGCATGGTGGAAGGCTTCGGCGGCGAACTGGGCGTGCTGCCGTACCCGATGCACGGCAAACCGTCGATGGTGACGCACGACGGCCGCGGCGTCTTCGAAGGGCTGCCCTCTCCGCTGAAGGCGGGCCGGTATCACTCGCTGTATGCGATCCGCGAGAAGCTGCCCGCGGTGCTCGAGATCACGGCCGAGAGCGACGACGGCATCGTCATGGGAGTGCGCCATCGCGAATTGCCCATGGAGGCCGTGCAATTCCATCCCGAATCGCTGCTTTCGCTGGGCGGCGAGATGGGGCAGAAACTGATTCAGAACATGGTGCGCCGGCTCGGCCGCGCACGGGGCCGGGCTGCCCGGTAGATGCTGACTCCTCATCGCATGTTGACGCACTTGCAGACGGAGTGGGGCTCCGGCGTGCTGGTGCTGATCGGTTCGCTCGCGCTGAGCTGGACCGTCTCGCCGGGCCTGTATCAGACGGTGCTCCAGTGCAGCGGACCGCATGCGCAACCGTACCTGTGGCGCAGCGTCGGCGGGCCCGAACGGGGCCTGCTGTTCCTGGGGATTGCCACGCCGCAGGCCTGGTTCAGCTTCCGGCCGCGCGCGTGGACGTGGCCGCTGCACCTGGCGGCGTCCGTGCTCGCGTTTGCCGCCATCGGCACGCTGGAAGCACTGGCTCTGGGCTGCGTGGCGGATTGGACACATTAGGGCCCGGCGATGCGCGATGTCCTTATTCTCGGTGGCGGGGTGGCCGGGCTCGCGGCGGCGGCGGCTTTGGGCGAAGCCGGCTTCGACGTTGAGGTACTTGAGACGAAGCCGTTCCCTGGCGGCCGTGCGACATCCTATCCGGCGCCGGGCGACCGGAACGGCGAGCCCGCGGAGATCATCGACAACTGCCAGCACATCCTGCTGCATTGCTGTGTCAACCTGCTCGCGTTCTACCGGCGGCTCGGCGTGCGCGACCTCATCACGTTTCATCGCGAGTTCTATTTCATCGAGCCCGGCGGCCGCATCTCCGTCATGAAGGCCGGCCGGCTGCCCGCTCCGCTGCACTTCAGCGGTTCGTTCGCGAAGCTGCGTTTTCTCGGGCCGCTGGACAAGCTCGGCATCGCCCACGCGCTGCTCGCGCTGCGCAAAGAGCGTCTGACACGCACCGATCTCAACGCGATCACGATGCTCGACTGGCTGAAAGAGAAGCATCAGACAAAGCGCGCCATCGAACGTTTCTGGCGCCAGGTGCTGGTCAGCGCAATCAACGAAGAGCTGGACCGCATGGCGGCGTCGTATGGTTTCCAGGTGCTGTGGCTGGGCTTCCTCGCCACGCCGGATTCGTATCAGATGGGCGTGCCGGACGTGCCGCTCGGCGAGTTGTACGGCGGGCGCGCCTGGCGCCGGATGCCCAACGTGCATTTCCGTTTCCGGTCGGCGGTCACCGACGTGCGCGTCGCGGAAGGCGAGGTCAAAAGCGTCTACGCCGGCGGCGAATGGTTGACGGCGCGGCACTACATTTCCGCCTTGCCGTACGACCAATTGGCGAAGCTCAGCGGCATTGCGCCGCAGTTGCTGATCAACTTCAAGGCGTTCGAGCCGGTCCCCATCACCGGCATCCACCTCTGGTTCGACCGGCCGGTCACCAAGCTGCCGCACGGCACGCTGCTTGACCGGACCATTCACTGGTTCTACAGCAAGGACGGCGGGCAACGTCTCGAACTCGTCGTGAGCGCCTCGCGCAGCATGGTCGCGATGACGCGCGGCGAGATCATCGACATGGCCATGCGTGAGCTGGCCGAGTTCCTGCCCGGCGTGCGGCAAGCCACACTGGTGCGCGCGCACGTAGTGAAAGAACTGCGCGCCACGTTCTCCGCGCATCCGGGGTTGGAGGCGGCGCGGCCGCAGGCGGCGACGGTGATTCCGAACTTCACGCTGGCGGGCGACTGGACGCGTTCCGACTGGCCGTCCACCATGGAAGCGGCGGCGCGCAGCGGCCACAAGGCCGCGGAATGGGCCTCCGCCGCGCTGGGTCTGGCGGCGCAATTTCTGCTGCCGGACATCGCCTGACGCCGCATTTGCGCGCGCAGGAACCGGTCACGCGCGAAACGCAGCCGCCGGACGCCGCGGGCCAGGCATTCGCGTGCGCAACGATTGACTCCCTCTCGAAACAATGTTACAGATACCTAGGCCTGCTTATCATAAATAGGCCCACAGAGAGGAAAACTTATGGCGACCAAGAAAGCTTCCACTCCCGCCAAAGGCGTGGACATGAAGGCGCTCGCCGCCGAATTGGGCGTGCCCATTAAGGAAGGAAAGGTCACGGCTCTCCGCGACCGTTATTTTGTCACCATCGGCAAGACTAAGACGCCGGTTCCGGTCGGTGAGGTCATCGATCCGGCACAAATCAAAAAGCTGGCCGGCCAGCAGGTGTCGGTCATTGCCATCGGAAGAACGATCGTAGCCATTTCGGGACTGGGCTGGAGACCGCCAATCATCGTGTGCTACATCCCGGTGCCCGACTTCGTCAAAGCGATCCGCCAGGATCTGCGCGCCGTCGTCCTGAAGGGCATGGTGGACAAGCAGATCATCACGCCGGAGCTGCAGCAGCGCTTGTTGGCGGGAGAGTAACGCTCGGGAACGGCCTGGCGATGACCCCGCACGAATATCTTGTCGTCGAGGTGACCGAGGCCTGTCCCCACGCGTGCGTTCATTGTTACAACTATTGGCGGGAGAACCGCGCCCCGGTCCTCGCGCCCGATACTCTTTCCAGAAAAGAAATCCGCAAACTTGTCCGCAACATACGGAGAACCGCGCCGCTGAAAGTAGTTGCGCTCTCGGGCGGCGAGCCGCTGCTGCGCCCGGATATTGCCGGCATCTGCTCGGACCTGGCAAGCGATGGGCTGGACGTGGCCGTCATCACGAGCGGCGCATTGCTGACACCCGCACGGGCGGCGCGGTTCCCCGTGGGCACAACTTTCGAAATCACACTCTTCGGCGCCGACGCCGCGCTGCACGACCGGATCGTGGGGCGGTCCGGCGCCTTTGACCGTGTACTCAACGGGGCCGTATCGGCGATAGAGCGCGGATGCAGCTTGGTGGCCAGCATCGTCGTGACCCGGCTGAACGCCGGTCACACCCGCGACGCGCTGGAATTAGGCATCGCTTTAGGCGCGGACGCGTTTCTGCTGAACCGCATGAATTTCAGCCGGCTGACGTTGCCGCGGGCCGGCGAACTGGGGCCCAACGTGGAGCAGTTGAGAGACGCGCTCGCCGCGGCCGAGGCCGTGGCCGTTCAATATGAGGCGAGCATTTCGGTCTCCGTGCCGATCCCGGCTTGCGTTATCGATCCCGCGCCGTACCGGCATCTGCACTTCGGCTGGTGCCCGCGCGGCGGAGCACAAGCGTATTACACCGTCAGCCACAACGGGCTGCTGCGGCCGTGCAACCACTCGTCGGTTGTGCTGGGCGATCTGCGCAAGACGCCGTTTGAAGAACTCGTCACCGGCCGCGCGGCCGCGGCGTTCTGGGCGCCAATCCCGCCAGCGTGCAGCACCTGCACGCATCCGTTACGCGACGTCTGCCGTGGAGGCTGCCCCGCGGCGAGCGACGAATGCTACGGCACGCGGGAGCAGGCGGATCCGCTGGTCCAGCTCGCACATGGACAAAGCGCGTATGCGGGCGTCTGACGGCGTATTACACATTCAGCAAATTCTGTTTGAAACATTCTGCGCGTGGGACGTGCGGAACCTCGCGCCGGGCTTCGCGGACTCCGGCAGTCCCGCTTCCGCGACGCCAGGCAGAGCGTCAAGCCCGCCTGCGCGCCGCTCCCGGGCCGGCGGCGTTCGATGAAAACTCTGTTTCAGCCCGTACCCGATAAGGCATCCTATAAATGTGATTGGACTGACGTTCATGCTGGCGGCGGCGCTGACCGTGGGAAACCCCATGCCCAAGCTCGAGGGCGAGAACCTGAGCGGGCATAAGGCGGTCCTGCCGGATATTGCCAAGGGCAAGGTAACGCTTGTGGCGATGGGTTTTGGCTACGATTCGCGGCATACCGTCGAGGTGTGGACGAAGCGCTTCCGCCGCGAATTCGGCAACCATCCCGACACCGCGTCGTTCCAGGTGCCCGTCATCAGCGGCATAGCGCGCCTGGCAAAGTTGTTTATCGATTCCGGCATGCGCCGCGGCACGCCAAAGGAAGACCGCGATAAGGTGATTACGGTTTACACCGGATCCTCGGAGTGGAAGGACCGAATGGGCGCCGACAACACGGACTACGCCTACCTGCTCCTGCTCGACCGCGACGGCCGCGTGCGCTGGCGCCACGCCGGAGCCTTCGACGAAAGCGTCTGGCCGGAGTTGAGAGAAGCCACCGAGGCCGTACTGCATTCCGGCGAGTAGAACGCATCCTCTGCCATGTGGAAAGCAATTCAGGATTACCTCGGACCCGTGCCCGCGCCGGTCTTCGTCCTGATGTTCGTGGCCGGCCTGATCGTCGCGCTGATCGCCTCGGCGCCGACGAAGTGGGTCGAGCGCGGGCAAGGCGCTTTCGAACGCTGGCAGGCGGCGCGGCGCAACCGCGTCCGGCATTAGAGCAATTTCGGAAATACTGTAGGCCACCGACCGTTCGCAATCTTCAGGGGCTGAAGCCCTATTCCGTCCGGCACGGGACGGCACGACTGAAGTCGTGCCCTGATACGAAGCCGGTCATCGGCAAACACGCGCCCCAATGCTTCAGCGCCCGTTGCGGGGCGGAAACCGTGCGCCCGCAGTTTCTGCATTTCCGGCACACGGCTCGCCTGAGCATCGAACCGGCGCACACACCGTATCAGCACCGGTTGCGGAGTTGAATAGACGACAGGCCCAGCCCCGCAGCGGGCGGCCCGCAAGGGCGGCCTACGCGGATCCAGAAACAGGTCCAGGAGTTTATTGGAAAAGGCCAGCAGGCACCCGCGCAACGCCGCGCCGTGGCACGTAAGTTATTCTTCCTGAGGCGAAGGCGCAAGAATGCCCGGCAGAGCGGGATGAAACGGGTTTTTCAAAAAACTCCCAGGAGCCGCGGGAGCCCGCCGCCGGGGAAGCGTCCGCCCGGGCGCGGCGGGCGAACGGTCACGGTCCATGCCACCGCGCGGCGGCGCCAGCGAAAGACCGCTCGAACGCGCGGCGGCAAGCGCCTGCGCGATGGCTCCGTGGCACTCCCGCCCGATTGGATATGCTCTTGAGAATGAGGTCATTATCGGCTGCCCGGCCGTGGCTGGTCCTAGCACTTCTACTCGTTGTCACTTTATCCGGGCTACTCGCCGCCCCACTGTGGGGGCAGCATCTTTGGGATCGCGTCGGCGCAAAAAACTTCATCTACTTTGCCCTCGTCTGCGGCGCCCTGGGAGCGCTCTCGATCTGGCGTGCGCAGGGCAGGACGCGCGCGCACCTTGTCGCTCTCGCGCTGCTGCTGAGCGTCGCGCTGCTCGGTCCCGGCCCGATCGCCGCCGTGGGCTTTTTGCTTGCAGGCTGCGCCGCCCTGGGCGATGGCGTCACGCGGCTGCTGTACCGCGTCCAGGGCGTTCGTGACTCCCAGCCGCCACTGGACTCCGCCGCGTTCGCCATCTCCGCACTGGCGGGTCTGGCCCTGTACGTCACCTTCCTCGGACTCACCGCACCCTTCCGCATCCACTTCGTCGCGACGTGGGCCATGCTGCTGGTGCTGCCGATCCTCATCAACCGTGGATATGCGGGCCGGCTGGCGGAGTTCATCCGGCGTGCTTTCGCGCCGGTTCCCATGGCGTCGCGGACCGCTGCCCTGCCCCTGGTCCTGCTGGGGATCAGCCTGCTGGCGCACCTCGTACTCATCCCTAAGCCCGAGATCGGGTCCGACGGGCTGGCGATGCATCTGGCGCTGCCGGCGCGGCTCGCGGCCCATCATTTCTTCGCTTATGACCCGGGCATGTTCCTGTGGTCGCTGATGCCGATGAACGGCACGTTTTCCTTCGCGATCGCCTACCTGCTGGGAGGCGAGGCGGCGGCCCGGCTGCTCGATTTCACGTTGCTGGCGCTGATCGTTCTGCTGCTGGTCAGCCTGGCGCGGCGTTGGGCGCCGGACTGGGCGGCATGGCTGGCGGCGGCGGTCTTCGTTGCTACACCGCTGGTTCAATTGGTCACCACGAACCTGATGATCGAAAACGCCCAGGCCGGTTTTCTGCTGGCGGCCTTCGCCGCGTATCTGGGCGCCCGGAAGGACGGCGAGGAGGCTGCCGCTGGCCGCTCGCGGGACGACGATGACGCCGCGCGCACGGTCGCGGCGCTGCTGGCCGCGCTGCTCTGCGGCGCCGCGCTTGCCGCGAAGATCGGATCGCTGGCGATCGCCTTGCCCATCGTTGTGCTGGCGGCGCTCGCCGCGCCACGCCGCGCCTTCGCCGTTGCGGGCCTGTTTCTGCTGTTAGGCTTACCGCCATACGTCAACGCCTGGGCACGCACGGGGAACCCGTTCTTCCCCTTCATGGGCAACGTCTTCCCGTCGCAGTACACCAATGCGAGCTTCTACGTGAAAGACCTGCGCTGGACGCAGACGCCGTCGTGGCGCACGCTGTACGACCTGACATTTCACTCGTCGCGTTTCTACGAATGCCAGGACGGCGGATTCGGATTCCAGGCGCTGCTGCTGTTGCCGCTGGCGCTGGCGATTCCCTACCGGCGCTGGCCGCGAGCGGCGCGCGCGCCTTTCTGGCTGGCGGTGGCGGCCACGCCAGTGATCCTGCTATCGGTGCCGCATCTGAGATACCTCTATGCGCCGCTTGCGTTTGCCACGCTCGCCCTGGCTATCCCGCTGGCCGAAGGGACGCCCCGCTTCCGCCGGGCGGCCGTGGCGTGCGCGGGTCTGGTGTGGATGCTGAACATCGTGTTCCTGCCCAGTTCGAGCTTCTACCAGAAGGACTTTCTGCTGAGCCCCTTCAAGCCGGGCGCGCTCGAAACTTATGAGCGCAATATGGTGCCCGCGAAAGCGCTGGCGGAATACGTCAATCTGAAACAGCCTGGAGTGGCCGTCGCCACGCTCGACTGCGAAAACAGTCAGATCGCGTATTTCACCGGGCCGGTCTACATGAGCAACTGGCACAGCTACAAGGGACGCATCGGATTGAGTCTGGCGCGGAACGAAGACGACATCCTCAATTTTGCGCGCGCCAACGGTATCCACTGGTTTACCGGCTGCCGGCCCGACGCGTCCGGGTACGATCCGAACTCCGCGGTTCAGCGCTTCCTGAACCGCTACACCATCGACGAATTCACCTCGGGCACCGAGCGCCTGACGCGCCTGAAGCCGGAATACGAATACACGCAGGAGTTGCTGGCAAACGGAGATTTTCAGGCAGGCCTGCGGGCATGGAACAGCCTCGCCGGCGCGACGTTCGAGCCGGCAGGCCATGCCGTGCGGGTGACGGAACGGAATTGCCTCAATCAGCGCGTGCCGGTGCAGCCGGGCGGCATGTATCGCATCGCCATCCGCGCGCGCTGTCCCGAGCCCGATACGTTTACGCGCCTGCAGATGAATTGGATGGACGCGCGAAAGCACGCCATGCCGGTCTTTCTCGAACCGGTACAATGCACGCCGGAGTGGAGAGATTACTCAGCGGTGGTCACCGCCCCTATCGGCGCGGCGGCGGCCTACATATACGTCACAGGCCACACGGAAAAGCCCGTGCTGGTCCAACACGTCTCCGTAGCGCACTAAGACGATTGCCGCCCTGCCGCGAAGCTATTACGCCCGCCTTAAAACGGAGCTGCGATTGTCAAGGGCGGCGGTATCTCCGCGCCTTTCAATTATTTGTGGCGCGCCCCGTCTCGCACGTTCGGGGGGCTGTGCCAGGAGATCTGGGGCAACTTCAGAAATGCCGTGGGCCACGGATCGTGGGCAATCTTCAGGGGCTAAAGCCCGATTCCGTTCGGCACGGGACGGCACGACTGAAGTCGTGCCCTGATACGGAGCCGGTCATCCGCAGACACGCGGCCCAAGGCATCAGCGCCCGTCGCCGGGCGGAAGGCGCGCGCCCGCAGTTTCCGCATTTTCAGCAAGCGGCGCGTCCGAGCGTCAAACCGGCGCGCACAACGTATCAACACTAGCTGCGGAGTTGAACGGACCGCCGGCCCCGCCACGCCGCAGGCGGGCCGGCAAGGGCGGTCCACGCGGATCCAGAAACAGATCTACCGCACGACGAAGCCGTCGACATCGACATCGTAATCGGTTGAGGCCTCGGACTTCGAACGCAGGGAGCGGATCGTGATGGTGTGCTGCCCCGGCGCGAGCCCGCCGTAGACGGCCTCGGAACGCCATCCGATCCCGGAGGAGAACTGGTCGATCACGTCGCGATGGGCTCCATCGATGAGCACCTCGACGCGACCGCGCGTGTAAGCGCGGGTGAACAGGTAGGTCACGCTCGTGCCCTGGAACGTCAGCGAAACGTCAGCGCCCGGCTCGCTGGTGTAGCTCAGCGTACCGCCGCAAGCCTGGCCGAACTGTTGCAGCGTGCGCCAGCGCCCGCGGTATTGCAGCCGCGGACTTTGGTCGTCGATTAATCCGGCGGCGCACGGCTTCAATGCGGGCTCCACCTCGGCCTGCGCAAGTTGGGCAGCCGCATCGGGCTTCCAGCCGCGCAACTCGAATGTGCCCGCCGCCGACACCGGGACGGTGTAGCGGGCCAGGAAGCCGGAGAACGTCCCGCCGCCCGCTCCACGCACCCAATCCGACGGAGCAACGAACCAGCGCACGCCGAGGTGCTGCACGAAGCGCCCATAACCGACCGGTCCGCTCAACTCCATCGCCTGCCGCTCGTAGGCCCGGTTGCCCCATCCGAGCGCAAACGACCGGGCACGCAAGCCGGCCACGGAGGTAGTGCCGAAGAACGCCACCGGATCGCCCGGATGCGTACGGTTCAGTTCATCCACCAGGCGGCGCGACGGACAATTTTCGTTGACGTACTTCACCATCGCGGCGCGGTCGAACGGATGCACATAGAAGTCGCCATGCGCCCATCCGGAGGCCGGCTGGAAGTAAACGTTCAGCAGCAGGACAGCGGCCACGGTCGCGAGCGCCGCGCGAAACAACCAGCGCTGCGAGGATCGGAAGCGGCCCACGGCAACCGCGCCGGCGATCGAGAGCAAAGGCAACGCGGCATAGGTGTAGCGCAGATACGCCAGCACCCGGAAGGTCAGGAAACAGTGCAGCAGGGCGCCCGCGAGGGCCAGCGTGCCGAGGACGGGCCAGCGCTTGCGCCAGGCGGCGAGGCACAGGAAAACCAGGATCAGGAACTGGAAACCCGCCGCGCCGTCGCGCCCTTCCAGGAATTCCCGCGAGCGGAACATGGCGCGGAAGGGCGTACGCCAGTTGAGCGGCCGCGTGAAGCGGTTATCCAGCATGGCACGTGCATCGAACCACGGCGACCGGAAGATGTCGTTCATGAACGGGAAAAACGGGTTGCCGGTCTTCACCCAGGCAACCGCGTACGGCAGCGCGCCGAGCGCGAGGGCGAGGAGGATGGCGGCGCTCAGGTGACGCCAGACATGCGGCAGACGGCTCCGGTTCGTCCACGCCGCCCAGACCAGGAAAGCGAGCACCGGCACGGCCAGGGCGGACGACCCGAATTTCGTGGCCAGCGCCGCACCGGCGAACGCAGCCGCCGAATAAAGATGGAGCTTCCCGCCCTTTTCAAAGAACCACGCCGCGGCGACCACCGCGGCGGTCAGATACATCGCCTGGAGGTTTTCCACCATGAGCGACCCCGTCACCAACTGGACCAACGGCGAAGCCGCGAACAGGCCCGCAAACAGGTATGCGGCGCTCCGTCCGGCGAACGGACGCGCTGCCGCATAGACCAGTGCCGCCGTCAGCGCGAGAAAAGAGAAATTGAGCAGGCGCGCCGCAAATTCGCCGCCGAGCACATATGCGCCGGTGAAACACCAGTCCGCGCCCATCGGCATCACGGCCCAGGCGATGTGCTGGAAATCGAAGGGCCAGAAATGCTGGAATCCGACCCACGCCGGAGCCATGAGGTGCATCGACAGCGCGTCGGCGCCGGTTTCCGGTTTCGGCACCAGGACCAGTTGGCACAGCAAGGGAAACACGGCGACGGCGAGCGCAATGGACTCGCCGGAGCGCAGCCCGGCAAAAGACCGGAATCCCCGCAGAAGACCACGCGCGAGAGCAGCCGTCTGGCGCGGCTTCACGGCTAGCGGCGCGAGGAAGGCGCAGGCGTAAACGAGCGCATAGTTCACGGGGAAGTGGACAGCGATGGAAAGCGCCGTCATCCACAGGCTCAAGCCCAGAACCGTTTGGAGCAGGCCCTCCGGGAGTGTGGGGATTCCGGCTTCGCCCGTGACCAGCGAGCCCAGCTTCCAACTGGAGACGAGCAAAAGCAGGACCGCGGCCGGCGCAGCGCAGCCGATCGCCGCCGACACGCCAGCCAGCAGCAGAACGAGACTGACGGCGAAGGCCCCGCGGCGGCGCAGGGCCACGGCGCTGGCGGCCCAGGCAACGTATGCGAGGGCAAGCCACATCAACCGGCGCTGCCCATCGGGGGTCCACAGTTGTTGGGCGAAGAGATGGCGGGACCAGAGTCCGAAGCCGGTCAACAGCACGCCGGCGGCCAAGGCGCCCCAGGCCCAGGCAACTCCCGATCGAGACAGGCCCGCCTCGTGCGCGAGCGCGGCTGCTTCTTCGGGCGTCTCCAACGGCATCACATCACCAGCGTAGCCACCGGGCCGCGTTCGAGACAATCACCACTCCGCGGGAAGATGGAAGCTGGCGGGCGGCGCCAGCTCAGCGCGCGGCGCCGGACGTTTCCAGCGCAATGCGCGAGACCGCCATGCCGAGGATGCGCACATCGTCGCCGTGCTGGCGCGCTTTGTCGACTTCGAGCACGACATCGATCGACTTCCGGTTCGTCAACGCCTGTGGCAGCGGCCAACGCAAATCGCGGGGGCCGTCGTTCCCCGAGACTTCGAGGGACGGCAGCGCGATCCCGCCAACTACAGCGGAGACGTGTACGGGACCGTCGGCGAAGAGCGTCGACGGCCAATACGTCGCAACGTGCAAGCCGGCCGGTCCGGCGACCGGTCCAAGATCGTGAACCACCGCGCGCCGGCCCATCCACCGCAGGCCACCCTCCGCCTGGAACCACCCGTCACCGAGGTGCTCCGGGAATTCGTTGACGCCGACGCCGATCGCGGCGACAGGTTCGAGACTGCGGACGTGAAATTCGATAAACGCCTGGTGGCCGTCGTAAACCGATTTGCCGTAATCGAGACCGGCGGCGCTGGCGAGGACTTTGAACTTCTCTTCGTTGGCGGCGCAGACGGCGGCGTCCAGCGGGCGGCCATCCTGTTTCATCCAGAACAGAACCGCCGAATCCAATCCGGCGGTGCGGAGTGTGCCGGCCAGATTGGTATAGAACACGGGATCGGCCAAGTCGAAATTCCAGTCGTCGCGGTTGCGCAGGAACTCGGTGCGCCGCCCGGCGGGGCTGGTGACCCGGTAAGTGAGGACCTGGCGGCCCTGCTGGCGGAAGGTGCTGTCGAAGTGCCAGTTCGAGTCCTCGGTGTGCAGGAAGTAGAGGAACGTCGAATAGAAGTCGGAATAGACGACCCGCGGCGCGAAGGCGGATTGGAACGTGCGGTACTCCGGCGAAGCGAGTTCGTCGGAGACGACGCCGTAGTGGCGCCAGGAATAGACGCAACTCGCGCCAATGCAAAGCGCCACGGCGGCCAGCAGGCTCACGCGCTGCCAGGAGCGGCGGGCGGCATCGAGCGTCCAATCGAGAAACAGGAAGCCGGTCAGGGTCAGGAACGGCGCGATGACGGACTGCTGCCGGAGCAGGCCGCCAAAGGGATAGGCGCCGGCGAGGGAGCCGAACATCAGTTCGGCCAACAGCAGGAGGAGCACCAGAGCGGGCGAGCCGCGCCGGCTGGCGGCGGCTGCGTCGCGGCGCACGATCAGGCGGTAAACGAGGACCGGCAAGGTGAACAGCAGCAGGAGCTTCAACCCGGTCCGGGTCAGCTCCGGCCCGGGGAGGAAATAGCTGAGTTCGCTGGCGAGGTTGTGGGACAGGAACGCCTTCACGCCAATTCCCATTTGCGGCGTCCAATAGAACTCGCGCACATGCTGCTGCGGCCCGGACGTAAAACGCATCTGCAGGTAGTACATCGCGGCGGTGACCAGCAATGGCGCCCCCACGGCGACGGCCCAGCCGGTGCGCGAGCGGCGCAAGGAAACGATGAGCCGGCCGTGATAGTGAAGGTCGCGAAAGGCGAGCAGTACGGGAATCGCCAGACAACTCACATAGACCAGCAGAGTGTAGTATTCACACAGAATCCCGAGCGAAATGAACAATCCGAAATAGAAGAAGCTGCGCGCGTTTTGCAGCTCGTTGGCGTTGCTAATGAAATCGAGGAAATAGTAGTAAGCAAGGAGACAAAAGAACAACGCCAGGGGATACGCCCGGACATCGATGGTGAGATCGATCAGGCTCATCGCAGAGCCGTACGACAGCGCGGTGAGCAGCGCTACGGCCTTGTGCCGGAAGAGCTTCGCGGCGATCAGGCCGATCACGAAGGTCGCTCCTACGCCGGGGAGGATGCTGGCCGAGCGGAACAGCAGACGCGAGTGGCCGAGGAAAGAGAGGACGTATTGAATCAGATAGAACAGCGGCGGATGGCCGTCTGCCCTGACTTCCGCCCACCACATGTGCCAGTTGTTATGGCGCGCAATGAAGAGGTGCCAATAGCCGTCATAGGTGATGCTTTGCAGGGACCCATAAATCAGCCGCGGCACGGCCGAGGCGAGGGTAATAGCGAGGAGCAGGAAGAGAAAGGTCTTTCCCTGTATTTCGTTTGACGCATCCAGAACAGCAGATTTCGTGCCGATTTTCAGCTGTGATGCCATATCGTCGGAATACTCCAGTCGAAAGTCACCAAGCCGCATCATGAAGAATAAATAATCCAAGATGCAGCGCGAGAGCGGCGGCAGCGGGTGCCGATCCGCGGCACCGCACACACCTCACGCATGGAGAGCCCGGCCGCTTCCGCCCTCAGTCCGCCCCCGCGGCGGGGCTGGGAAGCGGCTACTCATCCTCGAAGGAGTCTATCAGACCAGGTTGTCTCCCTCCAAACAGGACCCCGGTTACCGCTGTAAACGCCGCTAACACGGCCGGCGCATCGCCAGACGGGTATATTCCTAACTACAATGAACTGAGGTACCGCCGGAAAAGAAAGTACAGCAACGCAATGATAAATGGCAAAAACGTCGCCGTGGTGATGCCAGCGTATAATGCCGAGCACACGCTGGAGGCCACGGTGCGCGAACTGCCCGACATTGTCGACCGCATCATTCTGGTCGACGACCGGAGTTCGGACCAGACGGCCGAGGTGGCGCGGCGGCTGGGACTGGACGTGTTCGTCCACGGGCGCAACCGGGGGTACGGCGGCAACCAGAAGACCTGCTACGCGAAGGCGCTGGAGGCCGGAGCGGACGTGATTGTCATGCTCCATCCCGACTACCAATACTCGCCGCTGCTGGTGACGGCCATGGCCAGCATGGTCTCCACGGGCGTGTACGACCTGGTGCTGGCGTCGCGCATCCTGGGCGGCAAAGCGCGGAATTCCGGCATGCCGCTGTACAAGTACGTGGCGAACCGTGCGCTGACGCTGTTCCAGAACCTGCTGCTGGGCGCGAAGCTGTCCGAATACCACACCGGCTTCCGGGCCTACACGCGCGAGATGCTCCAGGCCCTGCCGCTGGAGCAGAACTCCGACGATTTCGTCTTCGATAACCAGGTGCTGGCGCAGGCGGTCTATGCCGGCGCGGCGATTGGCGAGATTTCATGCCCCACCAAGTACGCCCCGGAGTGCTCGTCGATCAACCTGCGGCGCAGCATCACCTACGGCCTGGGCGTGGTCAGGACCACCCTGCAATACGTGCTTGCGAAGTGGAACTGGTACCGCGCGCCGATTTTCCGCGCGCTCGAAAAGGACGCCGCCGGAGATTCGCTCGCGCGACCCGCCGCCTGAAGCCGGCGTTGAACCGGAAACCCGCGCGCCCTGCGGGGGCGATAGGATAGCTGGCATGAATCCAAGGCTTTCCCGGATGATGCCGCTCGGAGCGCTCTGCGCAGCTCTGGCGTTGGCCCCTGCCACATTCGCGCAACAGAAAGACGAAGGCCCGCAGCCGCGCGTCGTCGATTCCGGTTCATCGTCCAAGGCGCCCTCCGACGCCGTCGTGCTCTTCGATGGCAAGGACGTTTCCCATTTCGTGCGCGCCAAGGATGGCGAGGCCTGCCGCTGCACGATTGAAGATGGCGCGATGGCGTGCAAGACCGGCGTGGGCGACATCGTCTCCAAAGAAAAGTTCCGCGATGCCCAGATCCACCTCGAATTTATGCCTCCGTACATGCCCGAGCAGCACAGCCAACTGCGTGGCAACAGCGGCGTCTATTTGCAGGGCCGTTATGAGATCCAGGTGCTCGATTCTTATCAGAATCCGACGTACGCCGACGGCTCGGTAGGCGCGCTGTACGCTCAGGCCGCACCGCTCGTGAACGCCGCCCGGCCGCCGCGCGAGTGGTCGACGTACGACATGATCTACCATGGGCCGCGCTGCGATGCGCAGGGCAACGTGACGGAGCTGGGCACGGTGACGGTCCTGCTGAACGGCGTGCTGGTGCAGGACCACATGGTCATCGCCAAAAGCGGCGAGGCCAAGGGCTGTCCGGACGGGCCAATCCTGTTGCAGGATCACAGCGGTTTCCCCGGCGCGCCGGTCACCACCATGCGCTTCCGCAATATCTGGTTCCGCCCGCTGGGCGAAGGTCCCGTGATCTGGAAGTAAGTTCTGTTCCCGGGGAAGGACGCAGCGGCTACATGTCGACGCGTTCTTCCGCGTGGCGGGAAAGATACCAGCAGGGAGGCATGCCAAACTGCGGGAAAAGCGAGTTCGCGCACGGGCGGGTGTCGGAGTCGCCCCGCACGAATTCGACGCGCTGATCCTTATGCCGGATGGCCAGGTAGCGTTTGACCTGGACGGCGCCGAACGGCGTCCCGTACGCGTGGATGCGGTAGCGCATCACCAGATTGTCGCCGATATAAAGAGCGAGCAGTGCCGGAACCACGACGAGGGTCAAGCGGATAAGGATACGTTTCATGCGGATGGCGCCAGACGCTCCGCCTCGCGGCCAGCGCCGAGCGGGCAAGCGGCCAGTTCTACCTGAAATGTCGCCGCGCGGCCCAACGACGTTACGCTTCTTAGCGTAAGGCATGCGGCGGCGGGGGTGGAAGGCGCGCGCCCGAAGCCGGCTCCCGCGCGCAGTCTGAGCCTCGCATGGCAACTCCAATACAGGGTGGTCAACAGGCGGTTAATTCGGGTTCACCTTGGCGATTTAACACCGTGGGACGGGCAAGCTGCACTATGCTGGGGCCATGGTGCTATCCGCGAGTATTGCGGCAGTTCTCTTTCTCGCCAGTCCGTTGATCGATACCCATTCCCTGTCGCAACCGGGTGACACATTCACCGGTCTGTGGTGTCTCAACACCGAAAAGAGCGAAATCGGCCGGCTCCCCGCCCCGCCGGATCCCTGCCTGAAGGTGGAACAGGACGCCGCGACGCTGCGCATCTCCGCGAGCGACCGGCGCGACGGGCAGTTCGCGCTCGCCTCCGTCTATCCTCTGGATGGCCGGTCGGAGCGGCGTCAAGCGGGCAGCGACCGTCTGAACACGGCCACCAAGTGGGAAGGCGCTTCGCTGCTGGTCAGCACGCTCGTCAGCGGCCCGCAGAACTACACCGTCATGGAGTATTGGAAGCGGTCGCACGGCGGCGCGACGCTCACCATCACGCGCACGATCGTGCGCCTGGACGGCGAGAGCGAATCGACGCTGGTCTACGAGAATCCGGACGTCGCCCTGGCCGCCCCGGAGACGGCTCCTTCGCCCGTCGTGGCGGGACCGGCGCCGCAGCCCGCCTCTGTGCCCGTGTTACGCATGGCGCGCCCGCGCGAGAATCCCGCCGCCGAATATGTGGTCAATGCCGGCACCCACATCCTGCTGCGCCTGACAAGTACGGTAAACACCAAACACAGCGCCGCCGGAGATCAGGTCTATATGGAAACCGCCGCGCCGGTCTATGTGAACGGGCGGCTGGTCATCCCGGCGGGCAGCTATGTGACCGGCACGATCACCGAAGCGCACACGGCCGGACGCGTCAAGGGCAAGGCCGGCCTCAACCTCCGCATCGATACCGTGACCCTGCCGAACGGCGTTGCGCGCGACTTCCGTTCACGCGTCGGCAGTACGGAGAACCAGGGCAAGGCCGGCCCGGAGGGTCAGGTAGAAGGCTCCGGCAATAAGGGCCGCGACGCCGGCACCGTTGCGCAAACTACGGCGGCCGGGGCCGGTATCGGCAGCGTGATCGGCGCGGCCAGCGGACATACCATGCGCGGCCTGGGCGTCGGTTCGGCGGCTGGCGCCGCGGCGGGCCTCGCGTCGATCTTCGCCACGCGCGGCCCCGATGTCGTCCTGCCGCGCGGCTCGACGCTGGAACTCGTTCTCGAGCGCGATCTGCGCTACACGGCGGACGAAATCGGCTTGGGCGTGCGGTAGCCGGCTGGCCTGGCCAAGCGGGTACCGGCGCGTACTCCTGGCCAGCCGCACAAGGTACTATTACGGAGCTGAATCTCCGGTACCGGCCGCGGTCATTCCGCAGTCCCACAGGGGAGAGATCTCCAGTTCCGTTTTCGCGAGCGATACGCTCCAAAGGCCCCGATACGCCCTGCTCGCGAACTCCCGAGCGCGTCTTGGCGGCGCCCGGAAGTCATACGCAGCATAGGACCTTGGTTATTTTTTGCCATACTGCCGTACTCCCCGAAATTGAGCGTGCGGATCCATTGTTGAAGCATTTTGCCCGTTGCACTCTAAAGCTTCGAATGAATGCCATGCACGTCCCCGTATTTGTCAAAAACTCAGACAGAACGCATAGCGGCGGCGACGCCGACATCCAGGAACATTACCCCATCGCGCGCGAACTCCGCTTCCGGGCGCGCGATAAACACGGTGAGATTACCGGTTCGGGCGAAACGGTCAACATCGGCAGCAAGCGGCTCGAATTCCGCACGGACAAAGAGCTGCGGCCGGGCAAGCGCATCGAGGTGGCCATCAGTTGGCCGGCCCGCCTCGACAACCGGTGCGCGCTGAAACTGCTCGCGCGAGGCCGGATCCTGAACGTCGCGGCGGGGATCATTGCGGTCTCCATCGAACAGCACGAGTTCCGGACCGTGGGCGCGCACGGACTGACGATGTGACCGGCAGCTAAAGACCGCGCCCGGAATCCGCCGCGGCCGTGTTACATTGAGTCGTCATGACTCCAGCGGACCGGTCCCCGTGGGAGATTCTGCTCTTTGCCGCGCTGGCCGCGCTCTCGCTCGCGCTCTTTCTCCACCGGATCGGCCGTACGCTCCGCATCATTCTCCACTCGAAGCCGGACGCTGATTTTCATCTCGCTCCGCTCGCCCCCCGCCTCCGTGACTTCTTCTGGGAAGTCGTCTGCCAGGCTAAGGTCATCCGCCAACGGCCCGCCGCGGGTTTCGCGCACGCCCTCGTGTTCTGGGGTTTCTGCGCCTTTGCCCTCGTCTCCATCAACCACGCGATGCTCGGCTTCGGCTGGCGCTGGCTCGAACCGCGCTCCGGCCGCTTCGGCCCAGCCTACTTTTTCGCCGCCAGCTTGTTTGCCGCCGCCGTTTCCGTGGCGATCCTCTACCTTGCCTACCGCCGCTTCGTGACGCGCCCGCAATGGCTCGGCGCCGTGAGCCCGGAATCCGGCGTGATCGCGCTGCTGATTCTGGTCCTGATGCTGACCTACCTCGCCGAGTACTGCTTCGCGCCCAGCGGCGCCGCAGCCATAGCGCTGTGGTGGACCCACAGTCTGGCGTTGCTTGTGTTCCTGCCGCTGATCCCGCACACCAAACATCTGCACCTGCTTTTCGGCCCCGCGGCGGTGTTGCTCTCGCGTGGCGGCTTTGCGCGGATCCCGCCGCTCGCGGGCGAAGAGGATTTCGGTCTGGTCACCGGTCAGGACGTCACGCGCCTGGCCGCCCTGCAGGTCTATTCCTGCGTGGAGTGCGGACGCTGCCAGGAGCACTGCCCCGCCGCACATACCGGCAAGCTTCTGAACCCCAAAGAAATTGCTTTAGGCTTTCGGTCCTATCTCAATATAAATCAAGCTCAATCAGGTGAGCCATTACTTGGCGCACAGCTCTCCGAAGAGGCGGTTTTTCAATGCACGACGTGCGGCGCCTGTGAGTATCAGTGCCCGGTCGGCATCAAGCACGTGCCGCTGATTGTCGGTCTGCGCCGCGGAGCGGTCAACACAGGCGCATGGGAAGATCCGCACGGCGCGGAGCTCTTTCTCAAGCTGGAGCGCACGGGCAACCCTCTCGGGATGCCTCAACTGGAGCGCGACAAGTTCCTCAAAAAAGCCGAGTTGCCGATTTACGACGGCAGCCAGGAATATCTCCTCTGGCTGGGCTGCATGGGCGCGTACCATCCAGCCGGGCGCGACATCGTAGCCGCGCTCGTGCGCGTGATGCGGCATTGCGGCGTGAGCTTTGGCGTCTTGAAGAGGGAGAAATGCACCGGCGACGCAGCGCGGCGGCTGGGCAACGACCTCGCCTTCCAGCAGCTCGCCGAGTTCAACATCGGCCAGTTGAAAGCCGCGCACGCGCAGAAGCTGATCTCGATCTGCCCGCACTGCGTACGCACCATCGGCGAGGACTGGAAGGAGTTCGGCGCCGCGTTTGAAATTAAACACCATTCGGTATTCCTCGCCCGCCATACTGCCGCCCTGCCCGCAGCGCCGGACAGCGGCACTCTGACCTACCACGACGCCTGCTATCTGGGCCGCTACCAGAACATCTACGACGCACCCCGCGCCGTTGTCGCCTCGTCCGGCCAATTGATTGAGCCGCCCCGTTCGCGCGATCGGGCGTTCTGCTGCGGCGCGGGCGGCGGCCTGATCTTCCTGGGCGAGGAAAAAGGCACCCGCATCAGCCACGCTCGCGCGGAAGAACTTGCCGCCACGGGCGCCCAAACCGTCGCCGCCGCATGCCCCTTCTGCAACAGCATGCTGCGCGACGCCTTTGCCACGGTCCGCCCCCGGAACACGCCTCAACTGGTCGACATCGCCCAGCTCGCTGCGGCCCGCTTGCCCGCCGTCGAATAGTGCATCCAAGTAATTATCTTAAAATTCAGATACTTACGTAAATAGCTGAAAGTTATCCTTGAATACTATCGGCGCGTCGGCGGATGCGCACAGTACAAGAAGGGTGGGGACACATCGCTGATCCTGCACGAGGTCGGCTCCGGTCCGAAGACCGCGTGAAAGTGAGCTTCAGGCGGTTTGCGGCACGGGCAGCAACGTCCCGCGGCCGAGCAGCCAATGCGGATCGAGCTGGCGCTTCACGGCACACATGGACTCGATTTGCTCCGGCGTGTACTCCAGCGCAAGAAACGCCGCTTTTCTCTTGCCCAGTCCATGCTCGGCGCTGACCGTTCCGCCGAGCGCGACAGCTTGCCGCGCGGCGTCGTAGAGGAACGCGTTGCCGCGCCGGGCGTCCTCTTCCGATTCGGGCAGGATGTTGACGTGCACATGCGCGTCACCGATGTGCCCGAAAGTGACGAACTTACCGGGAAAATCTCGCGTCAGCGTTTGCTTGTACCAGAGCATCATCGCCCGGTTCCGGTCGAGCGGCACCGCCAGATCGGTGCTCATCTTCCGGAACCCGTTACGCCGCACCTCGTCGTTGACGATCTCGGGCAGCCGGTGCCGGAGCAGCCGGAAGCGCTCACGCTCCGCGGCCGTCTCGCCGAACCAGGAATTGTCCAGCGCCCGGGCGGCGCTCAGGCGTTCCAGCCAGGCGTCTTCGACATTTTTGCCATCGGCGATCTGCTCGATGAGCAAAGCGGCATTGGCGGCATGCGGGATCTCCGGGTAGGCGCCGCGCAACAGGAGCAATGAGGGCCCGTCAAAGTACTCGAGCATCCGCAGCCCGGGGACCTCCCGCCAGCGATCGACGGCGTCAAGCGCATCGCCGTCGTTCGTGAAGAAGACAACTCCCGAAAGGAGCCGGACGGGCTGCGGCAACAACGCAACCTCCGCCTCCAATACCACGCCGAGCGTCCCCTCGGAGCCGCAGAAAAGCTGCAGGTAGTCGGCGTCCTTGCGCAGGTAGTAGCCGGCGGTATGCTTCCGCGTCCGCGGTTCCGGCAAGTCCGCGTACGGAAAGTCGATCTTCTCGCCGGCGTGGAACGTGCGCACCGAGCCGTCCATCAGCGCGACCGTCACCGACAGCAGGTGGCGCCGGGTGGAACCATACAGGAAACTGCGCGAGCCGCTGGCATTCGTGGCGATCGTGCCACCTATGGACGCCGCCCATTCGGTCGGATCGGGCGCGTAGAATTGACCTGAGATTTTCGCCGCAAGTTGCAGACGGCTCAAGAGTACGCCCGCGCCGACCTGCGCTTTACCCGGTTCGACTTCCAACCTGTCGAAGCGTTCGGTCGAAAGGATCCAACCGCCCTCCGGAACCCGTCCACCCGTTACGCCCGTACCGGCTCCGGAGATGGTAATGGGACTGCGCCTGTGCGCCGCCACCGCAAGGATGGCGGCTGCTTCGTCGGACGACTGCGGCCGGAACAGCCCCTCCGCCCGGCCGGTCAGCCCGGAGGCATCATCCAGGTACGCAGTGAGCGCCGGCGGCAAGTTCAGGCCTCCAGGATCACCGGCATGATTAAAGGCCGTCGCGAAGTCTCGCGGTGGATAAAGCGCTTCAGGTCCGTGCGGATCTTCTCCTGCATCACGCCCCAATCGGTGCGCTCCTCGTGCGACGAAGTCTCGATGGTCCGCGCGACGATCTGGCGGGCCGACGCGATCAGGTCCGAGCCCTCTTCGAGCGCCACAAAGCCGCGGCTGACGATCTCCGGCAACCCGTCGGCGCGGCCGGTGTTCTTATCGATTGAGATGATCGGGATTACAAAGCCGTCCTCGGAAAGATGGCGGCGGTCGCGGATCACCATATCTTCCACGACTTCGTCGATGGAGCCCGAATCGATGCAGACGCGCCCGACCTGGACCTTGCCGCCGACGCGGGCGCCATGATGGTCGACTTCGAGGATCTGGCCCGACTCGAGAATGAACGTCTCCTCCAGGCCGAGCGCCTTCAGGTGGCTGGCCAGCTTGGCGTGCTTCGACATCTGCCAATACTCGCCATGGATGGGCATGAAGTAGCGCGGGCGGATGAGATTCAGCATCAGCTTCATCTCCTCGCTCGAACCGTGCCCCGAGACGTGTACCGGCGGATTCATCGCGCCGGCCACAACCTCGCAGCCGCGCCGCGCGACGTGGTTCAACATGCGCCCGATCGATTTCTCGTTGCCGGGAATCATGCGCGAACTGAGGACCACGATGTCGCCGGTGTCGAGCGACAGGTTCTTGTGGTTATCCACGGCGATGCGGGACAGCGCCGACATCGGCTCGCCCTGGGTGCCGGAAACGACGGCGACGACCTTGTTGCGAGGCATCGACATGATGTCCTGCGGGCGGATCAGGGTGTTGTCGGGAATGTGCAGCAGGCCGAGGTTGTGCGCGATCTCGGTGGTGGTCAGCATGCTGCGGCCGAGGAAAGCCACCTTGCGGCCCATTTCGGCGGAGATGTCGAGGATCTGCTGCAAACGGTGAATGGAACTCGAAAAGCAGGAGACGACGATGCGATGCTCGGCGCGGTTGAAAATCTCTTCGAAGCGCGGCATCACGGTGCGCTCGCTCGGCGTATAGCCGGAGCGATCGACGTTGGTCGAATCCGACATGAGCAGCAGGACGCCGCGCTTGCCATACCCGGCAAGGGTATGCAAGTCGAACAGGATGTTGTCGGTGGGCGTGGGATCGATCTTGAAGTCGCCGGTGTGGATGACGACGCCAAGGGGCGTGGTGATGGCCAGGGCAACGGCGCTCACGATGGAATGCGTGACGTGAATGAACTCGATCTTGAACGGCCCCAGCTCAATGATCTGGCCCGGCTTGACGGTGTTGAGCTGCACGCGGTCGAGCATGTCGTGCTCGTCCAGACGCCGCTCGACGAGAGCCAGCGTGAACGCGGTCCCGTAGACCGGCATGTCCACTTCGGAAAGCAGAAACGGGATGGCGCCGATGTGGTCTTCGTGCCCGTGCGTCAGCAACAATCCACGAACAAATTCTTTGTTTTCTTCCAAATATGTGAAGTCTGGGGTAACGATGTCAACGCCCAGCAGTTCCGCGTCGGGAAACATCATCCCGGCATCCACAACGATGATGTCGTCCCCATAGCGGAGGGCCATGCAGTTCATTCCGAACTCGCCCAATCCACCTAGCGGGATGACCTGCAACTTCTTGTCTGTCATTGAAATACAGTCCTGAGATTAAAACGCGCGGGGATCATTGATCCAAGGCACCTTCAGGCTAACACACCCCAACCCCGGTCCCTCGGCGTACCGCAAGACGAACCAGCCAAAAGCGAAAGCCCGCCATCAGGCGGGCTCTCGTGAAACCCGGAAGTCCGGGCTGATGTTCAATGGGAGAAACAGATTCAACGGTTTCGCAACCGGAAAACCTGTATGTGTTTTGAGGTTAGACTCTGGCGGAAGCGAAGTCAAGAGGAAAAACCAGCGCCCGGAAATTCCCCGTAACACATTGATTAAAAACGAATTACATCGCTTGACAGAAGGCCCGGAAGATGTTTCGGCGGGGTCGTTAAGCGCCGTTTCACCCAAAATAATTTCGCCTACATTTCGCCCGTAAATGGGCCAATGATTCCTGACCCGTGTAGCCGGACTGCCGTGAAAGGGCCATCCCGCGCCGGAAAACGACCGTCAATCCAATCATTTACGGCCAGCCGGCGGCAAGCTCTCCCACACCGGCGCCGCAGGCTGGCACGCATTCTACCGGTTCCCTATCCAAATTAATGCTTTTGCGACGCGCAAACACGCCTCGGTGCTTCCTGCCGACAGTCCGTGATTACGCCGGCCGCCAAAACGCGTCGCCGGCCGGAATCCACTCGACGGGGACCTCGGGCACGAGCGTCTTGAGCCACTGCGCGCAGAGCATCATACCGGGCTCTTCGGTCACCTGATGACCGGCCAGGATCATGCCCTTGGGCTGACCGCTGGCAATCGTGTCGCGCATGTATGCGATGCCCTCCCATTCGGTCGCCTCGCCGCAGACGTAGACGTCCACCTTCGGCATGAACGCCATCTGCATCTGGGGACCGCCGGCGCCGGGGCTCAAAGCGACTTTGCTGACGCTGGCATGCGGATCGCCAATCACGCGCAGCGCCTGCGTCTTGAGCCGCGTTTGCATTTCGCGGGCGAGCGCGCCCAGGGTCGTGCGCGGCAGCGTGAAGACCACCCGTTCGTCATCGGCGCGGTACTGCTCCCACCCCAGGAGCTGCGAAAGGCCCACGGAGACGGCGTCCGGCTGGCGCGCGTGCCAATGGTCGTGAAAACGCCAGACCACCAGTTTGTTTTTGGCGATGTAGTCCATTTTGACCTGAAAGACCGGGTCGGCCTTCAAATCGTCCGTATGATCCAGGTGGCTGTAAAACGTAGGTTCGTGGCTGACGATGAAGTTCTTGCCGGCCGCGACCGAGCGGTGCAGCACGTCCAGCGTCGCCATGAACGACGTGACAATCCCCGTGACGGGCGTGCCGGGATCGCCAGCCTTGAAGGTATCCACCGTCTGCGCCTGCCACGGCACACCGATGTTTTTCTGGATGCGCTCGACCACCTGCCGGACAGTCAATGCGCCCGGCGCCGCGGACGCGACAGCACCGCCCGCGATAGCCGCCACGCCGGTCAGCTTCGCCAGCTCACGGCGCGAAATCAGATTGGATTGCATAGAGAACCTCCGCACGATCCACGACTATAGCGGAATCGCGCGGCGGCTGCTACGTTGCCAGTCCGCACTTCGGCACCGTGGCGACACCGCATTGACGGGCAGTCATTAAAGCACGACCGCTCTCTGCGTTCGCGGCTCTTTGCTCGAAAGACAGCGGAATCGCACGGCGGCTGCTACGTGGCCGCGTGGGCTTCGTCAGCCGTTCAAATGCAGCGAGATCATACCCGGCTCTTCGCCGTCCTTCAGACCCCGCCGGCGGATCCACACGCCGATCGAGGCGAAAAAGACGCCGCCCAGGAACATCGCCAGCAGAAGTGCGCCGGTGAGTTTCAGCGCACCGAGCACCATCCCCGCCACGTTCACCGGCGGCGTGCGCCGGGCGCTTTCGTACCAGGTGAACTCCAGGTCCCACACGATCGAGTCGAAGAGCGGCTTGGCGCCGGCGGCGTCGAGCTTGAAAGCCGGCTGGGCCGGGATGACGGCTACCAGCGGGCCGCTGCGTTTCACCTGCCAGCCGGACTGTTTCTCGAACGCGGCCACGCGCTCGCGCGCAATCTGGGGCGTCGGGTATTCGAACAGCACCAACGGCACCTCGCCGAACTGCGTCTGGTAGCGGGCCATCGCCGCCTCGGCGCCGCTTTCGAATCCCGCCAGGGCGGGGGGAATCTGACTGGCGAAGAGATCGAGCGCACGCAGCCCGATCAGGTAGTGTTCGGAATTGCGGACGCGGCCCGTGGTGGGCAACTGCTGCGGCAGGGCGGGCAGCCCCCCGCCGGAGTGCAGCTTCGGCAGGGCCTTGTACAGCGCCTCCATTTCCTTATCGAGCGGTCGCCAGCCCTCAAAGACAAACACGTAGTTCTGGTACAGGGCGTATTGCGCGCCCGGCGTCGTCGCGACGCCCATCCGGTCGCGCACTGGCACGGCGCTCGCCGGCCGCAGATAGTCATACCACGCGAGAGCCGTGGTCGCGTCCTTCAGCCGGTAAGCGGTGGCGCTGAAGCGACCGACCGGGCTGTTGTAGGTCGCCTGTTCGGCAGCCTCACCCGCGTCCTCGGCCCAGAGCTGCGGATCGGGTATGGCCGCCGGCGCGGTCTTCTGCCGCGCGTGCTCGCGCCACTGGACCGGCCAGATGGTCCCGGCAGGCGCGGGCGCGGCCCACGCGCACAGCGCCGCCGCCGCGGTCCACAGCGCCAGCAGGCGCAGCCCGCGGCGCGCCGCCGGCAAGGTCACTTCCCCGCTCCGTGGCATTTCTTGTACTTCTTTCCGCTGCCGCATGGGCACGGATCGTTGCGCCCGATCTTTTCGCCCTTGATCACGGGCCCTTCGCTTGTCTTGGTAGCCGCACTTCCGCCGGCCATCAGCAGCGTCTGCATCTCACGATCCTTTTGACGCTGAATGTTGCGAGTCAGATCAATATAAGAGGACTGCGCCGTTTTTTTGTCCTCTCGCGGCACCGTGACTTCCTCGGGAGCCTGCGCCGCGGCCTCGCCATTGCCGTCGCCGCCGTCCTCGGGCCAGTCGTCGCCCATCTGGGCGACCTCGATCGGTTCGCCCGGCTTGGCCTGCAGGAAATAGAGGTAACGGACGGTCTCGTCCTCGATCCGGTCCATCATCTCCTGGAACATCTTGAAGGATTCCTTCTTGAACTCGATCAGAGGATCCTTCTGGCCGTAGGCCCGCATGCCGATGCCCTCTTTGAGGGAATCCATCGCCAGCAGGTTGTCCTTCCACTGCTGGTCGATCCGGCTCAACATGACCATGCGCTCGGTGAAGCGCATCAGATCGGCGCCGATAATCTCTTCCTTCTCCTCGTAACGGCGCTTCAGCGTACCGAGGATGTACTCCTCCATCTCGAGCCGGGACTTGCCGACGAGTTCCTTGGCCGTGACGCGCGCGCCGAACTGCGACAGGATGTCGGTTTCGAGTTCGGACAGTTCCCACTGGGTGGGGCGGGCACCGTCGGGACAGCGGTCGTCAAGCCGGGCGGCGACAATGCCGTCCGTCATGTCGAAGATGCGCTCCTTCATGCTCTGGCCTTCGAGGAGCTGGCGGCGCAGACCATAGACGGCCTGGCGCTGCTTGTTCATGACGTCGTCGTACTCCAGCACATGTTTGCGCATGGCGAAGTTCTGCGACTCGACGGCCTCCTGCGCCTTCAGGATCCGCTTGCTGATCATGCCGCTCTCGATTGGCACGTCCTCTTCCATACCGAGACGAAGCATCAGGCCCTGGATGCGGTCGCCGCCGAACAGCCGCAGCAGGTCGTCCTGCAAGGAGAGGAAGAAACGCGAACTGCCGGGGTCGCCCTGGCGGCCGGCGCGGCCGCGCAACTGGTTATCGACGCGCCGCGACTCGTGGCGCTCGGTGCCGACAATGTGCAGACCGCCCAGCGCGACAACCTCATCGTGCTCGACGTCGCACTGCGCTTTGCACGTGGCGTAGATCTCGTCCCACGCCGGCTTCGGCACGCGATAGCGCGTACGTTCGCCGCGCGAGAAGTAGTAGAAATGCTCGTCGGCGACGACCGTCTCAACGTCTGGCGGCGGAGTCTCGACCAGCCGGCGCTTCAGGCAATCTTCCTGCGCCTGGTTCTCCGCGTTGCCGCCGAGCAGAATATCGGTACCGCGGCCGGCCATGTTGGTGGACACCGTCACCTGGCCTTTGCGGCCGGCCTGCGCCACGATATAAGCCTCGCGCTCGTGGTTCTTGGCGTTCAGCACCTCGTGCCGGACGCCCATCCGTTTGAGAATCGCCGAGAGTTTCTCGGACTTCTCCACCGACACGGTGCCGACCAGCACAGGCTGGCCCTTTTTGTGCCGCTCCTCGATCTCCTTCGCCGCGTTGCGCCACTTCTCCTCGGTGGTGCGGTACACCATGTCGTTCAGATCCTGGCGAACCATCGGCTTGTTGGTCGGCACGATGATGACGTCCAGGTTGTAGATCTTGGAGAACTCCGCCGCTTCCGTGTCCGCCGTACCGGTCATGCCGGCCAGCTTCTTGTACATACGGAAGTAGTTCTGGAAGGTGATGGTGGCGAGCGTCTGATTCTCGCGCTCGATCTTGACGCCTTCCTTTGCTTCAATCGCCTGGTGCAGACCGTCGGACCAGCGGCGGCCGGGCATCAGACGGCCGGTGAACTCGTCGACGATGACGACCTCGTCCTTGCCGTCTTCTTCGTTCCACTTCACCAGGTAGTCGCGATCGCGCTTGTAGAGCACGTGCGCGCGCAGCGCCTGCTCCACGTGGTGGCGCCATTCCATGGTCTCCGACGACCAGAGGTCGGGCAGGCCCAACAGACGCGCGGCCTTGTCGTTGCCCTCTTCGGTGAGCGCCACGGCGCGGTGCTTCTCGTCCACGGTGTAGTCGCCGGTGGTGTACTTCTCGCCCGGCTCCTTGCCCTCGATCACCTCGCCCTTCACCAGGCGCGGAATGATCACATTAGCCTTGTAATACTTGTCGGTGGATTCCTCGCTCGGGCCGCTGATGATTAACGGCGTGCGCGCTTCGTCAATCAGGATCGAGTCGACTTCGTCGACGATCGCGTAATTGAACTCGCGCTGCACGCAGTCTTCGATCCGGAACTTCATGTTGTCGCGCAGGTAGTCGAAGCCGAACTCGTTGTTCGTGCCGTAAGTGATATCGGCGCCATAGGCCGCCTTGCGCTCGTCGTCGTCCAGGCCGTGCACAACCAGGCCGACGGTCAGTCCCATGAACTTGTACAGACGGCCCATCCACTCCGAGTCGCGGCGGGCCAGGTAATCGTTCACCGTTACGACGTGAACGCCTTTACGTTCCAGCGCGTTGAGGTACACGGCCAGCGTGGCGACCAGCGTTTTACCTTCACCGGTCTTCATCTCGGCGATCTTGCCGCGGTGGAGCACGACGCCGCCGATGAGCTGGACGTCGAAATGGCGCATGTTCAACACGCGCCGGCCCCCTTCCCGCACGGCCGCGAAGGCCTCGACCAGCACGCTGTCGAGCGTAGCTCCGTTGTCGAGCCGCTGCCGGAACTCGGCCGTCTTGGCCGTCAGTTCCTGGTCGCTCAGCGCCCGCATCGCGGGTTCGAGATCATTGATGGCGGCAATCAGCGGCCGGATCTGCTTGATCTCGCGCTCGTGTTTGGTGCCGAAGACCTTCGCCAGAAGGGAATCAACTATCATTATGGGACTCCCTCCCATTCTACCGTACAGGTCCGGTTTCGCTTGGCGATAAGTCGTACGCTCCGGCCGGTGTTTGAGGTGCGGCTGCGAGCGCCGGGGCGCCCGTCGTGGCGCGGTTTGTTCTAGAGCTGTTTCGGAATTAGTGTAGATCGGATGGGCGCCGTTCCTGCGGAGTCTGGAGATCGACGCCGCTGCCAGCACCGAGCCGCGAATGAAAAGAGCGGTCCCGCCGCAAGCGGCTGATAGCCAATGGGATACAACCGCTCCCTCACGGTCGCGGCTCCGTTTCAATGCACTTCTCCGTATCGCAGCGGCAGGTCTGCGCCGGCAGTCTGAGTGTCTACAGAAAAACCGAAACGGCCCTAAACGAGATCGCCCGGGCCGGTTGTGGATGCCGGACGGCCCAGGTGGAAACGCAGTTGCGCCACCAGTTCGGCAGCGTCAATCGGCTTTTCGAGGATCGCATTCATGCCGTTCCGGCGGCAGTTCTCCCGCAACTCGTCGGTGACGCCGGCCGTGATGCCCAGGATCGGAATGTGCGTACAGTTCGGTAACGCCCGCACCCGCGCCGTCGTGATGCCGCCGTCCATGCCCGGCATGAGCAGATCGAGCAGCACAGCGTCGAAGCCGCGGTGAACCAACGCTTCGATCGCGGCCGTGCCACTCTCGACGGCGACACTTTCGAAGCCGGAGCGGTTGAGCACGGACGACAGAATCCGTAACGAGATACGGTTATCGTCCACGATCAGAACGGCCGGACGGGCAGCCGGTGCGCTTTCGCGCTCTTCGCGCAACACTGCGTCCCGCAACGCGACGGGCAGCGTCACCCGCAGCGCAACCTCGTGGTCCGGCTCCGGCTGGATCCGGACGGACCCGTGCAGCAGGGCCACCAGGCGGTGCAACAGCGCGATCTCCAGCGTCTCGATGCTGAAGGAGTGGGACAGCAGTTCCTCGGACTCCCGTGCGCCCAGCGGCGGCAGATTCCCGGCGACCGCCCCGCTTTCCGCCTTCCGCCATATTTCCAGAACCAGCTCGCCCCGGCGCGCGCCCCAGGGATTGAGCGTCATGCGGAGATGGGCGCGTCCTTCGCCCGCCGAATGTATGGCGACCCGGGCGGACAACGCAACCACATCGCGCAGGCGTAACGCGTCGGAACGCACCACCTGCCGCATGTCACCGTCCAGCACCGGATCGAACGCCGTTCCGGCTTTCGCGGCCCGCTGCCGGGCGTCCCGCAACCCCGCTTCAATCGCCGTCGATAGCAGGAAATCCTGTTCTTCCAAATGGATCGCGCCCGCGGCATGCGACGCGTAATCGAGCGTCGAAGAGAGCAGATCGTTCAGTGTCGCGGCACATGAGCCGATCGAGGCGAGGTATTCGCGGTTTTCCTCGTTGATCTCGCCTTCCATCAGCAGTTGGGTCAAGCCGAGGATGCCGCTCAACGGAGTCCGGATGGCGTGATTCAGGCTGGTAAGAAACGCCACTCCAAACTGGCGCAGGTCAGAGCCCGGACCAGGTACGGATTCGGCGGCGTGAGAAACAGGCAGGGCAGGAGCAAGAGACGTCATTGAAGTCCCGCCAGCGGCGGCTCTTTGTACCAGATCGGCTTGTGGCGGCCGATCTTTAGGGAATTGTCCAGACATTCGCTTCAGGGCCGTCGCCGCCACCGATCGCCTCCGGCTAAAGCTTGAAAATGCCGCTCAGCCCAGCGCTCCAGTTTTGTCAGGTCGCCTAGTACGATAGTACCAAAGCCAGATGGACGGATCCGCAGCCGGCGGCACGAAAAAACGGCGGATGGCCGGCAAACAGAAGGCGGCTGGCCCGCCGGCGCGTGCCGCCTTTAGCGAAATCCGTACTTGATGCCCGCGTAAATCACGTAGAACCAGGAGCAGATGCCGTGCACGACCGCCCACAGGATGGAGTGGTTGTGGACGTAGCTGATGGCAATGGCCAGCGCACAACCGAAAGTGATTCCCGACTTGGCGCCTTCATTCATGGCAGGGTCCTCCGCTCCGGCGCCGGCATGCGCCCGGCCACCGAATACTCCAGTGCCGTGAGCTTAGCACGATTGGCCGGCCGGTCAGAGTCCGCGCAGCACGTCGTAGCCATGATCGGGGATGTGCGCCACCAGCGCCTCGCTGCCGTGCCCGTGCGCGGCGAAGAGCGCTTCGAACTGCTCCACAACTTCCTCGTGGCCCCGCTCATAAAAGACGAGCACGGAAGGACCGGCGCCAGACAGAGCTGCTCCCAGGAGGCCGTCCACCCGCAGCGCGATCATTTCCGACAGGCCCGGCACCAGACGGGCGCGGTAGGGCTGGTGCAGACGGTCCTCAAGCGCCTCATGAAAGGCGTCGGTGGTCTGCGTCAGCATCGCGGCGATGAGCAGGGCCGAGCGCTGGATATTAAACACGGCGTCGGCGCGCGAGTAGGTATTGGGCAGCGCGGCGCGCGCCTTGGAAGTCGGCAGGACGAAGTCCGGAACGACAACCGCGACGCCGTAGCGCGCGGGCAACTGCATCCGCACGGCGCGGGTCACACCCTCGCTGTCGATCGCGCTGGCGACGATAGAACCCAATGCCGCCGCGGCGACGTTGTCCGGATGGCCTTCGATGCGCGCTGCCTCGTCCAGGATGTGGTCGCGCGACCATTCGAGGCCCAGCACCTCGTCGGCAATGACAACGCCGGAGAGCAACGCGGCAGCGCTGGAGCCGAGTCCTTTACCGATCGGAATGTCGTTGTTGATTTCGATTTCGACGGCGGGCATGGGCCGCCCCGCGTGCTCCCCGACGGCCAGAGCCGTCTGCCAGATCAGGTTGTCGTCTTCGGTGGAGATTTGGTCCGCGTCGCGTCCGCTGACACGAATACTGAGCGTTTCGGCCGGCCGGAAGCGCACCTCCAGATAGATGCTGAGCGCCATGCCCAGCGCATCGAAACCCGGCCCCAGATTCGCACTGGTAGCCGGGACGCGTACCTCTGTCCAGCTCATTTATTCAGCTTAATTGCCGGACATAACTGACCGCCAATGGGCAGTTTCACCACCCATGCCAGATTGTCTCTTAACCGGTGCCGCGCCGGTTTGCTCAAGGACGGCCCACGGCGGGCGATAAGACCTGTGTGAGCAGACTCGTTGACAACGCGCGCAGAATCCTGGACACGGCGTTCGATGCCGGCGAGAACGGCCTGGAGACGTCCGATTGGACCATCTTTTTCGGCCCCGAGGGCGGCCTGGAGATGATCGCGGGCACCGACATGCCTCTCGATTCGCTGGCCTGGAGCCATGGCGCCCGCATGGTCTGGCAGGTGAAGCACGAACGCGGCGGCGTCAGCGTGGAAGGCCGAGCCGGAGCCGGCGGCGAACGCTGCCGCCTGGAAATGGGTTCGCCGCGCGAAACCGCCCGGATGCTGCTCGGCAGCGGCGGCCTGTACCAACTGATCCCGGCCGCATGAACCGCTTCTTGCTTTCAACCCAATCCTGTTGATTCAACAGCCCTCGCCAGACCGGACGAAGTCCGCAGACGGCGCTGGCAAACACCTCTGCTGAGACAAGCCGAAGGGCAAGCGCTAGGGGTATGGACTTCCGGCTTTGCTCTGACAGATCCATCGCGGAAAGGTGTCGGCCCGGGAACGCTATGTTATCCTGAATACGTTACAACCAAGGCACGGCGGGAGTAGCTCAGCTGGTAGTAGCGCCAGATTGTGGTTCTGGATGTCGTGGGTTCGAATCCCACTTCCCGCCCCATTCCTTCTCCTTCATTTTCAATCGCTTAGACCCGAATCCTCAGTGATCGCGTCGCAACGTCGGGCGTGTCCCCGCGCGAGTTGAAGGCCTTCGTGCGTCTTGCGCCTCGCAGTCCTGGCATGATGAATCCATGCGCAGAACTTGTCGCTCGCTCCGGCCCGCGTTTCTGGCGAGCTGTCTGGCACTCCTGACGGTTGCGGCGGCATGGCCGCAGGAAAAGGCGGCACCCGCGACGGTGCTCCGTGCGGCGCGCGCGTTGGATGTCGAGACGGGGCACATGATTGCTCCGGCCGAGGTGCTGGTGCAAGGCGGCGACATTGTCGAGATCGGCGGTACGGTCCGGCATCCGGCCGGTGCGGAGGTCATTGAGCTGGGCGACAGCACGCTACTGCCAGGGCTGATCGACGCGCACGTGCACCTCTTTCTCCATCCCGGCGCGGAAGACCTGCAAACCGTGCAGGAGTCGGTCGCCGAGAGGACGATCCGCGCCACGCTGGCCGCGCGCGCCGACCTGCTGGCAGGCTTCACGGCCGAACGCGATATGGGCACCGAGGGCGCCGGGCCGGCCGACACCGCGGTACGCAATGCGATCGACGCCGGCTGGATTCCCGGCCCGCGCATGCGTGTCAGCGGCAATGCGATCGACATCCTCGGCGGGCATGAGGACGCCGCCGGTTACAATCCCGACCAGCACGTGTTGCCCAACGCCACGCACGCCAACAACGCGGCCGAATTGGTCACGGTGATGCGCGAGCAATTCAAGCAGGGCGCCGACGTCATCAAGATCTACCAGACCGGCAAGGACAAGATGATCGACGGCCGCCTGGTTACGCCGTATCAATATACGGCGGACGAGTTGCAAGCCGCGGTGGCGGAAGCGGCGCGCGTGGGCAAGACCGTGGCGGTACACGCCACTGGTGAGCCGGGCACGCTCTATGCCGCGCGCGCTGGCGTGGCCTCCATCGAGCACGCCGACGAACTGAGCGACGAGACGCTGCGGATCATGCGCGAGAAGGGCATTTACGCCGTGCCGACGTTCGTCATCTCTGAATATTTCGCCGCGCATCCGCCGGCGCCGGCCTCGGCCGATCGACTGAAGAAGATGCTCGAATTTCACGCCAAGGAGTTCCGCAAGCAGCTCGCGGCGGGCATTCTGTTCGCGATGGGCTCCGACGTCGGACCGTTCCCGCATGGCACGCAGGCGCGCGAGTTTGTGCTGATGGTTCAGTACGGGATGCAGCCGCTGGCGGCGATCCAGGCGGGTACGCTGCACGGTGCCAAACTGCTCGGATGGCAGGGCCATATCGGCGCGCTGAAGCCCGGCTATTGGGCCGACATCGTGGCCGTACCGGGCGACCCGCTCGCCGACATCAGCGCGCTGACGCGCGTCTCGTTCGTCATGAAGGGCGGCGTTGTCTACCGGCGCTGAGTATCCGCAAGATCGGGACAGAACGAAAACACCGTAGGGTGTTGGGGATCGCATCGGCACAAAGCGGCGCGGAAGCCGCGCGGCGAGGGGCGCTGTCTGAAAAAGAGCAGATGCGAAGCGCAGTTGCAATCCGACGATCCGAAACCGGCAAACGGGACTCCACCGCCTAGAGCATCCCGCAATACGCGCGCCCAAAGATGCTCGCGCCGCTCCGGGCCGTAGCAGAACCAGACCGCCTCAACCGGCGCCGCCGCGCGCAGGTAGTCGATGTGCCAATGCGGCCGCAAAGCCGGACGCAGATGATGCGCCAGCCGACCGCGCAATCCGCCGGGGCCGAGCGCGCTGCCAACGTAAACGTAATAGCCGGGCTGCAGCAACAGTGGCCCGAGACGTCCGGCGACAATCCGAGCCGTGGCCCGCACGTGACAAAGCAGGACGTAGCTGCCCGGCCCGGCCTCCGGCAGGTGAGGAATCGCCATACTTCATCGTGCCAATTATTTGCAAAACGGCACTGGCCGGCCATCTGGCGCCAGCCTATCCCACTTTTACACGCGCCTGCCCGGACCCAGCGCCACCAGACGCCCCGAGACGGGCAATTGGTGATGAAACTCGTAGGCATCGCCGCGATACGTGGTGCGCTCGGTCCACAGCGGACGCCCGCCGGCGAGGCAGCCCGTGGCACGCACCAGAAAGCCCGCCGCGCCGGTGCGGACGCCGAGCAGCTTCGACTCCGGCGCGCGGAGATTGACGGCCCGGATCAACTGATCGGCGCCGGCAATGTTCAGCCCCAGCTTCTCCGTCCAATACGAGTAGATCGAACCGCGCAGGTCGCGCCGCGTCAACTTCGGACACAGCTCGCACGGCACCCAGCGGCGTTCGTGAATCACTGGCACGCCGTCGGCCAGACGCAACCTTTCCATATAAAACGCCGGCGCTTCGGGCGCCAGTTGCAAATCGCTGGCAACCTCGCCGGGCAGGTTCGCGGCCACGAGCTTCTCAAAAACAAGCACGTTGGTCGACGGGCGCTTGCCGGCCTGTTCCGCCTTGCGCGTGAAACTGACCAGCGCGCGCAGGTCGTAATCGAGCAGCGTGCCGCGCACGAATGTGCCGACGCCTTTGCGAAATTCAAGCGCGCCCTCGGCCACCAGCCCGGCGAGCACCTTATTCGCTGTCGGCCGGCTGACGCCGAAGCGCTCGACCAACTGGCGCTCGGTGAGGAAGCGGTCGCCCGCGGCGAACGCGCCCGAGCGCAGCAACTCCCGCAGCACGGCATGCAACTGTTGATAGAGCGGCTCGCGCACGAGACGCGGCGCGGCGGCCGCGGAGCCCATCAGTTTCCCGCGGGCGTCAACGGTTCCAGTCCGAGACGCCGGCGGCCCTCATCGAGCATCGTTGCCGTGCGCGTCGCACCGCAGCGGGTCACGCCAATCGCGCGCACTTCCAGCAGCGCGTCGAGAGTCCGAATACCGCCGGCGGCCTTCACCTGCACGCTGGCCGGCGAATGCGCGCGCATCAGTTTCAGGTCGTCCAGCGTCGCGCCGGTCGGCGCATAGCCCGTCGACGTTTTCACCCAGTCGACGCCGATCTCGCCGCAGATCTCGCACAGCCGGATCTTGGCGGCGGCGTCGAGGTAGGCATTCTCGAAGATGATCTTGATCTTCGCGCCCTCGGAATGCACCAGTTCGGTGAGCTCACGGATTTCGTAGGTGACGTACTTCCAGTCGCCGCTGCGCGCCTTGCTGATGTTGATGACGGTATCAAGCTCGGTGGCGCCGTCCTTCAACGCGTGGCGCGCTTCGGCGAGCTTGATCGCCGTCACGTTGCAGCCGTGCGGGAAGCCAATGGTCGTGCTGGTGTGGACGTCGCTGCCATTGAGCAACTGCGCGCAGCGCGCGGCGTAGTAGGGCATGATGCAGACGCTGGCGGTGTTGTAAGTCCGGGCGAGCGCGCAGCCGGCTTCGAGTTCCGTCACGGTCAGCGACGGGTTCAACAACGAGTGATCGATCATCTTGGCGATGTCGGTGTAGGTATAGTCGAGTGCCATGGTTCAGTTTCCTTCGAGATGAGCAGCGGCAAAGATATGCTGGCTTAGCCACTATATTACAGCGGGCGCGCCGCGATGCGCCGCCCGGCCGGATCACCTCGCCCGGTCGCGGACGTGCCATCATGCCCTTGAGGAGAACGCCAAGGGCGCCGATGCTGGAAAACATCAATCTGGCCAGGAAGCTCTCCCGGGAAGAGTACAAACGCACGCTGCCGGGTCTGCAGCGCCGCTTGTACGACCTGGAGAAAGCCTGTTGGGACGAAGGCGCGTCGACCATCGTGATCTTCGAAGGCTGGGACGCGGCCGGCAAGGGCACGACGATTGCGACGCTGACGCAGCGGCTGGACGCGCGCGGTTTCAAACTCTACCCGATCACGCCGCCGCGCACCTATGAGCAGCAGCGCCCGTGGCTGTGGCGCTTCTGGCTGAAGGCGCCGAACCGCGGCGAGATGGTGATCTTCGACCGCAGTTGGTACCAGCGCGTGCTGGGTGACCGCGTGGAAGGGACGGTGCCGGAGAAGGCCTGGCGCGACGCCTTTCGCGACATCGTCGAGTTCGAGCGTATGCTCGCCGACGATGGCACGGCGTTCGTCAAGTTCTTCCTGCACATCAGCAAGAAAGAGCAGAAGAAGCGCTTCCGCGCGATCGAGGCCGATCCGCTGGAGGCCTGGCGCGTCACGGCCGAGGACTGGGCGCGGCACAAGAAATACGGCCAGTACGTCACGGCGATCGAGGAGATGCTCGAACTGACCGAGTCCGAGTACGCCGCCTGGACCATCGTCGAGGCGACGTCGAAGTGGTACGCGCGCCGCAAGGTGATGGAGACGTTGATCGCGGCGCTCGAAAAGCGGCTGGGGCCCAAGGCGCCGCCGGCGGTGGAAGCCAACGGCAAGGACGCCGATCTGCGGGCGGCCATGGACTCGCTGGGAGGAGGACGCGTCTGATGCTAGAATCCATCGATCTCACGCTCAAGCTCGACCGCGAATCGTACGTCCGCGAAGTGACCCGCCGCCAGATCCAGTTGCGTGAACTCGGCGCCCAGGTTTATCAGCAGAAGCGCCCGGTCATGATCGCGTTTGAAGGCTGGGACGCGGCGGGCAAAGGCGGTGCGATCAAACGCATCACGGAGAAGCTGGATCCGCGCGGCTACGTCGTCTATCCCATCAGCGCGCCGCAGGGCGAGGACAAGACGCGCCATTACCTGTATCGCTTCTGGCGCCGCCTGCCCGAACGCGGCCAGATCGCCATCTTCGATCGCACCTGGTACGGCCGCGTGCTGGTGGAGCGCGTCGAGGGCTTCGCACGCGAAGAGGAGTGGAAACGCGCCTACAAGGAGATCAACTCCTTCGAGCGCCAATTGCGCGACTTCGGCACGATCCTGTTGAAGTTCTGGATTCACATTTCGCGCGAGGAGCAACTCCGGCGCTTCGAAGAGCGCCAGCGCATCGGCTACAAAGAGTGGAAGCTGACCGATGAGGACTGGCGCAACCGCGACAAGTGGGGCCTGTACGAGGAGGCCGTCGAAGAGATGCTGGTGCGCACCAGCACGCACACCGCTCCGTGGTGCGTGGTGGAGGGCAACGACAAGTACTGGGCCCGCGTGAAGGCGCTGAGCCGGTTGGTGGAGACGCTCTCCGAAGAGCTCAACTACAAGCCGGCCGACCCGCTCAAGGGCGAAGGGCACAAGGCGAAAAAGAGCCCCAAGACGCCGCAAAAAGCCGTCGCCAAACCGGCGCGCAAGAAAGCCGCCAGGCGGAAGCCGGCGGCGCACTGACGCTATCCTACAAGGGAAGCGCTGGCGCAGCGCGAGGACGGGCCGCGGCGCACGTTTGAGGCCTGTCCATTGCTGGTTCCAGACAATTCCCCTAGGATAGAAGGTGATCCCCAATGTTACGATTTGAAACTGCCGGCGAGTCCCACGGTGAATGTCTCGTCGCAACACTGACGGGTCTGCCCTCCGGCGTCCCGGTCTCGGTCGCCGCGGTGAATCACGAACTGTGGCGCCGCCAGCAGGGCTACGGCCGCGGCGGAAGGATGAAGATCGAGACCGATCAGGCTGAGATCGTCTCGGGCGTTCGCCATTCACAGACCATCGGCGCGCCCATCGCCCTGATCGTCCGCAATCACGATTGGAAAAACTGGACGGAAGTTCTGCCTGTGGAAGCAGCCGCGGACAGCGAGACGAAGAAAAAACCGCTGACCCGCCCGCGTCCCGGCCATGCCGATCTGGCCGGTTCCATCAAGTACGATTTCAACGAGGCCCGCTATATTCTGGAGCGCGCCAGCGCCCGCGAGACCACCGCACGTGTCGCCCTCGGAGCGCTCGCCAAGCAGTTCCTGCGGCAGTTCGACGTCGAGGTGCTGAGCCACGTGATTCAGACGGGGACGGCACGGCTGGAGCGCCCGGTCGAATGGGCCGAAATCGAAGCGCTCGCGCAGAAGCCGGACGTCGTGCTCGGTTGCGTCGACGCGGAGGCCGAGGCGCGCATGAAGGCCGTCGCCGACGAGGCCTACCGCACGGGCGACACGGTGGGCGGCGTCTTCGAAGTGCGCGCCCACGGCGTGCCCTTCGGACTCGGCTCGCACATCGCCTGGGACACGCGGCTGGACGGCAGGCTGGCGCAGGCCGTCATGTCGATCCAGGCCGTCAAAGGTGTTCTGATCGGCAACGCCGAAGAGGCCGCGACGGATTTCGGCTCGAAGGTTCAGGACACGATCGGCTACGACCGCGAGCAACGCGCCTTCACGCGCGGCTCGAACAACGCCGGCGGCATCGAGGGCGGCATTTCGAACGGCCAGGACATCGTGGTCCGGGGCCTGATCAAGCCCATCTCGACGCTTCGTAAACCATTGGAAAGCGTGGACATGCAGACCAAGGAGCGCGCGCTCGGGGCATACGAACGCAGCGACGTCTGCGTGTTGCCGGCCGCGGGCGTCATCGGCGAGGCGATGGTCGCGCTCGTCCTCGCGCAAAGCTTTCTTGATAAATTTGGAGGGGATAGCCTGAGAGAGTCGCGACGGAATTTCGATGGCTACATCCAACAGGTAAAGGAATTCTGAGTGGGCAGCAAAACGGCAACCATTTATAACATCGTCAAATACGGCGACGCAATCCTGGAGACGCCGACCGAACCCGTCACCGAGTTCGGTACGGACGAGTTGCGCGACCTCGTGGAGAGCATGTTCGAAACGATGTACGCCGCCAAGGGGCTCGGTCTCGCGGCGCCGCAGATCGCCCTCTCGAAACGCCTGGTAGTGATCGACCATTCGGCCGGTCAGGACCCCGCGGCCCGCATCGTGCTGATCAACCCGGAAATCCTTTCCAAGGAAGGCAAGCAGGTGGGCGAGGAGGGTTGCCTTTCCCTGCCCGGCTTCCACGAAGACGTGTCGCGCGCCATGAAAGTGCGCGTTCGCGCGCAGGATGTCGACGGCAAGGTCTTCGAGCGCGATGCCGAAGAGCTGCTGGCGCGCGCGATGCAGCACGAAATCGACCATCTGGACGGCATTCTGTTCATCAGCCACCTCAGCATGCTGAAGCGCGACCTGATCAAACGCAAGATCCGCAAGCTGGCCAAGGCCAACGAGTGGTAACCTTCGTTTGTCGATGAAGGTTGTCTTTCTAGGAACTCCCCAGTTCGCCGTACCCACTCTGGAAGCCCTCGTTGCCGCCGGGCACGAGGTCACTGCCGTTTACACGCAGCCCGACCGGCCGAAGGGCCGGGGCCAGACACTCGCGCCGTCGCCGGTGAAAGAAGCAGCGTTGCGCCACGGGTTGCGCGTCTGCCAGCCGGAACGCATCCGCCGTCCCGAGTCCATTGAAGAGTTGAAACAGATCGGCGCTGACGTGATGGTGGTGGTCGGCTACGGGCAGATCATTCCGCAGGCTATTATTGACCTGCCGCGCCTGGGCATTGTCAACGTCCATGCGTCGCTGCTGCCCCGGTGGCGCGGCGCCGCGCCGATTCAATGGTCCATCGCGGCGGGCGACACGCAAACGGGCGTGACCACGATGATGATCAACGCCGGACTCGACACTGGCGACATCCTGCTGCAGGCCGCGACGGCGATTGGCGCGGAAGAAGACGCACTCGGGTTGGGTGAGCGTCTCTCGCAAACCGGCGCGGAACTGCTGATCAAAACGCTGGACCTGCTGGAGCAAGGCGCCTGCCCGCGCACGCCGCAGGTGGACGCGGACGCCACGCTCGCGCGCATCCTGCGCAAGGAAGACGGGCTCGTGGAGTGGAGCCGTCCCGCCGCCGAGATCGCGAATCGCGCGCGCGGCTTTCTGCCCTGGCCGGGCGCCTGGACGTGGTTCCGCGGGCAACGCTTCAACATCTGGAAATGCCGTCCCGTGCCGGCTGTCGATGCAGCACTGAATCAGCCCATGCCGCCGGGTCAGTTGCAGGCCAGCGGCAAGCATTTGCTCGCGGGCACCGGCGAAGGCGTTCTGGAATTGCTGGAAGTGCAGATGGAAGGCCGCAAGCGCGTCCCTGCCGCAGCATTCCTGAACGGCACACACCTCGCCGGTGACGCTATCCTGAGAGAACATCCGTAATTCAGCCATCCGGAAACGGAGCCGCGACCGTCAGGGAGCGGTGGTAGCAGTGCGGTTCGCATCCGCGCGCTGCGCGGGTTTTATCAGTGTGCGGTGGCGTTGTTTGCCGTGTGATTCCTGAGTGTTGACCGGCTCCACGCTGCGTATGCGCAGGCCCACCTGTTTGAGGCCAGCAAGTTGAAGGAGAGAGATCGCAGTGAATTTGCCTGAAGGGTTTCGCTACTCCGCCCTGTACGCGGGCATCCGCAAAGTGGAGCGGCCAGACCTGGCCCTGATCGTATCGGACACCGAAGCCTCCGCCGCGGCGGTCTTCACGTCGAATCGCGTGAAGGCCGCGCCGGTGAAGCTCGGCCGGAAGAACCTTGACGCCTCGGGCGGCCGCGTGCGCGCCATTCTCGCCAACGCCGGCAATGCCAACTGCGCCACGCGCACCGGCGACAAGGTCGCTCTCGCGACCACGCGCGCCCTGGCGAAATTGCTGAAGGCGCCCGCAGCGCAGGTGCTGCCCTCGTCCACCGGCGTGATCGGCGTGGAACTCGATCCGGCGCTGATCGTCAATGCCCTGCCCGCGCTGATCGACGGCCTTTCGCCCGAACGTTTCAACGACGCCGCGGAAGCCGTCATGACGACGGATCGCGTGCGCAAGACGGCCGTCGTCGAGGCGGGCGGTTTCCGCATCGCCGGCATGACCAAGGGCTCGGGCATGATCTGCCCGCACATGGCGACGACGTTGTGCTACATCCTGACCGACGCCGCCGTCGCGCCCGCCGAGTTAAATAAGGCGCTGCGCGCGGCCGTCGCCGTCAGCTACAACCGATTGACGGTCGATGGCGACATGAGCACGAACGACACCATGCTGGTGCTCGCCAACGGCGCTTCCGGCGTGAAGGTCGGGCCGAAGAACCGCGCCCAGTTCCAGCGGGCGTTGACCGAGGTTTGCCAGTCTCTCGCGAAACAGATCGCCCGCGACGGCGAAGGCGCGAAGAAATTCATCGAGATCCGCGTCGAGGGCGCGCGCAACGAAGCGGAAGCCGCGCAAATCGGCCGTTCCATCGCCAATTCGAATCTGACCAAGACCGCGATTGCGGGCTCGGATCCGAACTGGGGCCGCATCCTGTGCGCCGCCGGGTACGCGGGCATCGCGTTCGATCCGGCGAAGGCCGATGTGTACCTGCAAGGCGTGCGCGTCTGCCGCAAGGGTCTCGCCGCCGAGTACGACGAAGCCGCGCTGTCGAAAAAGCTCGACTTGCCCGACTGCGCCATCCGGCTCGTCCTCGGCGAAAAGGGCCCCGGCACGGCGACCTTCTGGACCTGCGATTTGACGCACGAGTACATCACCATCAACGCCAGCTACCGGACGTAGCAACGCGCGCAGCCGAAGCACCAGCGGTATCGTTTGTATTGAATGCACTCCTGGTGGATCAGTGCCATCCTGCTCGCCTGCGTCGTACCGCTGTCTGGACAAACCAAAGTCGTGTATAGGTCGCCGGACCGTACGGTACTTGCAATCGTAACAACCGATGCGGCGGGTGAATCTCAGGTTGAATTCCAGGCAGTGCCGCAGCGCGTGCTGCTGAAGCGCGACGAGCGCTCGCAAGACCATGCGCACGGACACGGTATAGCCCACGCGGCTTGGACTGCGGATTCCCAGTTCTTCATAGCCAGCACGGCGGCTTCCGGCGGCCATCAGCCCTGGGCTCGCCCGATATGGGTCTACTCGCGAGCGGAGAATCGCATAGTCGAGATCACGAAACTCGGCGTTATTGCGACCTCTGAGTTTCATCTGCGGCCGCCGGACCTCCTGACAACTACTGTGAACTGCACAACCGGGCCTCGACGGGTGAGCTTCAGTGTTCATCGCCTCCTAGCGGCTGGACAGCCCGTGGACGCGCTGTGCCCCAACCCGCCCGGCCGGCGCTGATCAGAAGCTATCCGCTGCACACTCGATCAGTGCCGCTCAACCGCGCGTAGGCTTCGGCGTAAAGTGGCTATGTGACCCACGCGACCCTTCTTCTCGCCGCCGGTTCTCTGCTCTGTTCGCTCGCCTGCGCGGCTCCGCCGGAGATTCGATTCGATGCGCATACCATCGCTACCGGCCTGACGGGCGGCTATCACGTGGTCGTGGCCGATCTGAACCGCGACGGCAAACCCGACGTCATCGCGCTCGCCGACGGGCTCTCCGAACTCGTCTGGTACGAAAATCCCGGGTGGCAGCGCCACGTGATCGTCTCCGGCCGCGCGCAGATGATCAATCTCGCGGCGGCGGACGTCGACGGCGACGGCATTCCCGAGTTGCTGCTCGCAGACGGCTTCGACATGGATCCGCGCAAGAGCGCCGGCAACGTTTACCTGCTGCACCACCAGGGCGATCCGCGCGCGCCGTGGGAGCTACGACGCATCGACCAGTTGCCTACGACGCATCGTCTGCGCGTGGTGCGCTTGGGCTCCGGCACGGTGGCATTCGTCAACGCTCCGCTCGCCGGTCCGAAGTCCGCCGCGCCGGATTACCGCGACGCTCTGCCGATCGCGCTGTACCGCCCCGGCGCGTGGCAGCGCGAGATCATCGACAACAGTCTGCATGGCGTGCTGCACGGGATCTTTGCGGTCGATTGGGACGGCGACGGGCGCGACGACATCCTCACCGCCAGCTTCGAAGGCATCCATCTGTTGCGCAACACGGCGAGCGGTTGGGTCCTCTCGAAGCTCGCCTCGGGCGACGAATCGCCATGGCCCCAATGCGGCGCGAGCGACGTCACGGTGGTGCGGACGCGCCAGGGCCGGGAACTGGCCGCGATCGAGCCGTGGCACGGCAACCAGGTGTCCATCTATCACGAAGAGCAAGGCCGGTGGAAACGCCAGGTCATCGACAGAAGCCTCGAAGATGGCCACACCATTCTGGCGGCGGACTTCGCCGGCGACGGCCAGCAGGAGGTCGTGGCCGGTTTCCGCAAGGGCCACAGCCTGGTCCTCTACCGCAACGATGCAAAGGGCGCCTGGACACGCAACGTCATCGACGCCAATATCGCCGCGGCCGGTTGTGCCGTGGCCGACGTGAATGGCGACGGACGCCCCGACATCGTGTGCATCGGCTCAGCAACGGCGAATCTGGTCTGGTACGAAAACGTGACCGGTAAGAAGTAGCCCGTCAGAGCACGTGCATGGCGGCTTCGCCGAGCAGCCAGCCGAGCAGGCCGCCGGCGACCACGTCGCTCAGGAAGTGCATGCCCGTGATGACGCGCGAGACGGCGATGCTCAGAGCGCAGAACAGGATACCCGGCGCGGCGGAGGGGTACTGCGCGATGAGCGGCGTGCAGACGGCAAAAGCCGTGATGGTGTGGCCGGAGGGGAAGGAAAACTGGTCGGGCGGCAACAGAGTGGACCAGCAGTGCGGCTCGATGGCGCACGGCCGGCGGCGGTTCGCCGCGCGTTTCAACACGAGAAACAGTCCAATGCCAGCTCCGGCGGCGAGCGCCGACTCGGCCACGGCCCAGCGTCCGGCCGGTCCTCCGAAAACGAGCAGCACCACGCCCAGGGCGTACCACAGCCAGCCGTCGCCGCCGCGCGTAGCGCAGATCATCCAAAGGCGGAACCAGCGCGGCGCAGGCCATTTGTTCACGCGGTGCATGATCGAGTGATCGCGCCGCTCGATGGATTGAATCAGTGCGTGTGCCAAGCCAGCCATGGCGTCACTTCGAGTCTCGCGAGCCCGTGTCAAAGCGCCATGACAAAACCGGCAATTCTTGTTGAACAGGTCCGGTAAGCGGCGGTGCGAACTTCGGCGGCGCACTCCGCGACGGTCAAAAGTCCTTTCGCAACAAAACGATGCCGGTCATTAGCGAAATCTAAGACCAAAATGGTCCGCGATTAGGCTAGAATGAAGCTGTGGCGAAAGTAACCTTTCTTCCGGCCAATGTCAGCTACGAATTCGACGTGGATAAGCTCCCCTACCAGAATCACGGCCAGCCCGGATCGTGCCTTGACGTGGCGCTCAACGCGGGCTTCGAGTTGGAGCACGCCTGCGGTGGCAACTGCGCGTGCACAACGTGCCATGTCGTGGTGAAGTCGGGGGCGGAATGCCTCTCCGAACTGGAAGACGACGAAGCGGACCGCCTCGACGGCGCCGCCGACCTGCAACTCGGCAGCCGCCTGGGTTGCCAGGCGCGCTTCGTGAAAAACGGCGAGGTCGTCCTCGAAATTCCGTCCTGGAATCGCAATTACATCAGCGAGGGCGGCAAGTCGCTGAATCTCGGCGACGCGATCCCGGCGGCAAAGAAGTAGCCCCTCAACGTTCCAGAAGCCGGCCCGCCGGCCAAGCCGCCGCAAGAAAACGGTCGAGCAACGCTTCCGGTTCCTGGACGTCGATGCGCAACGCGCGGCCGTCCGCGGCACAGTGTACGCCGTCGTACAGCGATGACCGCGGGCTGCGGTCAAGCGCCGCCTGAAACCCGTCGCGCAACCCGGCTGCGCCACGCCCGTTCGTACCTTGCGCGGAAACGTGCAGTTCCAGATCGCGTCCGCAATTGCCCCACAGCGTCAGTTGAGAAACGCCGTTGGCCATGCGCGCCACCGGCGTGCCGGCCGTGATGCCAGTCAGTTGCAGCAGCGCCTCCGGCCGGAGGCTGGCCGCCCAGAAGTGCGGCGTGCCGGGCAGCGTGTCAACCAGATCCAGCAACGCTTCAGGCGCGCTTCGCCGCGGATTATCGAAGCTGTCCACCAGTCTTTTCAGGTCGTCGACTTGCCCCGCCACCGCCGCGCCGGTGTTCATGTAGACCACGCCCGAGTTGCCCACCGAGATCAGGTAGTGGCCCTTGTAGTCGCCGCGCACGAGGCCTGTCATTTTGAAATCGGGTTCCAGCCCGAATTCGCCGCCGAATTTGCCGCGGATAAAGACGTAGCGCGTCCTGCCGTTGGTGGTAAAGACCAGTTCCCAGATGTTCGTGCGCGGGTCCAGGCCCGTTGTGCGCGCCAGTTCTTCGAGTGCGCCGATGCGCCGCCCCGCGACGTAGCGGGTATAAAAGGGCGTGCCCCTCAGGCGGTCGAGCCGCAGGCACAGCACCGCGCTCGTGTCGCCAGGCAGCAGCGGCGCGAGCGCGGCGTCGATGCGCGCGTGCATGGGCTCGCGCTTCCTGCAACCCGGTTGCAAGAGCGCCGCGGCGACCACAAGGCCGAACAGGAATCGCCGCATCACGGATTTGCGTCTGCGGTGCGCACGCACGAGAAGCCTAGAGCCGGTTGCCGGCTTCGCCCAGCGTCACGCCGACGTCGATCTTCCGGCCGTTCCGGTAGATAGTCAACTTGACATGATCGCCCGGCTTTTTGCGGTTCAGAAAACGCGTGAGGGCGTCACGGCTGTCGATGCGCTGGCCGTCCATGGCCATGATGAGATCGCCGCCGATACCCAACTCGAAGTTGCCGATGGCCACCGCGCGCCGCGCGCCACGCAGCCCGGCAGCGTCCGCGGCCGAGCCGGAAATGACGTTCTGAATCAGCAGCCCGCCTTCGGTTGGCAGGCTCAGCTCCGAAGCGAGATCGCCTTCCACGAAGACGGTCTCGACGCCCAGCGACGGACGTCCGTAACGGTGCCCGGTCTGATAGGCGACGATCATCTCCTTCGCCCGGTTGATCGGCAGCGCGAAGCCAATACCCGAATTCGTGGTCCCGTAAATCGCGGTGTTGATACCGATCACGTTGCCGGAGCTGTCGAGCAGCGGCCCGCCCGAATTGCCGGGATTGATGGCCGCGTCGGTCTGAATCATCTTTTCGAGAGTCTGGCCATTCTGATCGGCGATGTCGCGGCCCAGCGCGCTGACGATGCCGGTGGTCAGTGTGCCATCCAGACCGAAGGGATTGCCGATGGCGAGCACCTTCTGGCCGACCTGCAAACGGTCGCTGTCGCCAAGCGGGAGGACCTTCAGTTCGCCCTTGGGGTTGATCTTAATCAGCGCCATGTCGTTGGCCTGATCCACGTAAATGCGCTCGGCCTTGTACTTCTGCCCGCCGGCCAGCGTCACTTCCAACGACGGCGCGCGCCCGCTCACCACGTGCGCGTTGGTCAGAATGCGGCCCTGCTTGTCGATGACGATGCCGGAGCCGGACTCCTTCACGGGGAAAACTTCGAGGAACCAATTGCGCTGCAAAACCGTGGAGGTGATGTTCACCGTGGCTTCCCGGGCGCGCTTGTAGATGTCGATGTTATTTTGCTCGTCGGATCCCAGTCCGGCGCCCTGCACAGTCGACGGCCCGGTCCACCATGGACCGTCATTCGCTACCAAGTGACCACGGCCCCATTTGCTCCAGCTCGTCCAACCGATGAAGACAGCCGCCAGAGCGACGGCGATAACGATAGTGCGTTTCCTCATGCGCTTATACTCCGCAGACTCTCGTACAGATGCTCCACCTGCAAGATGGTGTCCTCCATTGTGCGAGAGGTGTCAATCAGATAATCGGCAAACTTCTTCTTCTCTTCGAGCGGCATCTGGCGGCGGATGCGCGCCAGCGCCTCCTCGCGTGTGATCGAGTCGCGCGCCATGGCGCGTTCGATCTGTTGCTCTTCGCCACAGACGACCAGTATCAGCTTGTGATAGCGCCGGTAGCTGCCCGTCTCCACGAGGATCGCCGCCTCGACGACGGCCAGCGCCGCGGGATCGGCGTCCTCCACCTGCTGCATCCACGCCTCCTCACGGGAGAAGACCGCCGGATGCACCAGCGAGTTGAGCAGTTGCAGCTTCTCCTCATCATGAAAGACGCGCGCCGCCAGACGTTTGCGTTCGATCTCGCCGTCCGGACGCAAGATCTCAGGCCCGAAGGCCGCCACGACGGGACCGTAGGCTTCTCCGCCCTTTTCGAGCACGGCGTGGCCCAGGTCGTCCGCGCGCAGCACGCGGCATCCGAGCCGGCTCAACTGATCCGCGACGAAACTCTTGCCCGTGGCAAGACCGCCGGTCAGGCCAATCCGCAGCATCGGCGGGTCCTCAGGCCGCGCCCAGCCGCCGCTCGGCGGACTCGACCGTGTTCTTCATCAGCATGGCGACGGTCAGCAATCCGACGCCGCCGGGCACTGGCGTATAGGCCGAGGAAAACTCCGCCATGTCGATGGGATCGACATCGCCGACCAGCACCTGCCCGCGCTTGTCGAACGCCGCCAGACGCTTGGCGTCACCGCGGAAGATACGCTCGACGTCCGCCCGATTGTTGAGGCGGTTGATGCCGACATCGATAATGACGGCGCCGGGACGGATGTACTCCTTCGTGATCATGGCCGGCCGGCCGATGGCCGCCACCAGGATGTCCGCCGTGCGGCACACACCCGGCAAGTCCACGGTGCGCGAGTGGCAGATGGTGACCGTGGCATGCTGGTGCAGCAGCAGGAACGCCATCGGCTTGCCGACGATGTCGCTGCGCCCCACGACCACGGCGTGCTTGCCCTTCACGTCGATCGAGTTGCGCCGCAGGATCTCCATTACGCCCGCGGGCGTACACGAGCGCGGCGCGGGAGCGTTGGCCACCAATTGCCCGACGTTGAATGGATGGAAGCCGTCGACGTCCTTGGACGGATCGATCGCGAGCAGCACGGCGCGGCTGTCCACCTGCTTCGGCACGGGCATCTGCACCAGGATGCCGTCGATCTCGTCACGCTTGTTCAGCGCGTCGATGCGGGCCAGCAATTCCGCGGTCGTGACCGTGCCGGGCAGCACGATCTCCTCGCTGAGCATGCCCAACTCGCGGCAGGTCTTCACCTTGTTGCGAACGTAAATCTCACTGGCCGGATCGTCGCCGGCGCGAATGACCGTCAACCCCGGGACGCGCCGGCGCGCCGCGAGCGCGGCGATACGCGGTTTCAGCTCGTCCAGAATCTGCTGGTTGACGCTTTTGCCATCAAGCACCTGTGCCATCTTAACTCTATGGTACCAGGACAGTTATTCTCCGCGTAAGAAGCGTCTGCGGAGCGGGCGGATGTTTGCAATCCGCTCGTGCGTCAGGAGAATTGTCCGCCGGAGAGGCCGTCCGCGGAGTGTATGCCGGAGTCGCGCCCGGGGTGCAGCAACTGCTTCACCTCCGCGTGAAATGCCGGCCAGCGGGAAAAGAAAACCGCCGCGCTGAAGCACAACCCGGCGCCTCCAATCGCGATTGTCAGCGGCGCTCCGAGATGCGTCGCGGCCGCCCCCGCCGCCAGCGCCCCGAGCGGCGCCATGCCCATGAACATCATTGAATAGACCGACATGACGCGCCCGCGCAGCTCGTCGGGCACCATGCTCTGGATCAGCGTGTTGGTGCCCGCCATCTGCGAGATGAACGCAAAGCCCACCGGGACGAGGAGCGCCGCCGAAAGCCAGAACGAGCGCGACCAGGCAAACAGGATCAGTAAAGCGCCGAAGGAGAAAGTCGACACGGCCACCGAGCGCCCCAGCCCGCGCGTGCCCTGCCGCAAGGCCAGACGCAGCGCTCCACCCAGCGCGCCCACGCCCGTAGCGCCCATCAGAATGCCGAGCCCGGTTGCGCCGTGATGCAGGATGCGATCGGCGAAGACCGGCATCAGCACCGCATACGGCATCCCCATCAGACTGACCACGCCGAGTTGCAGCAACAGCGCGCGAATAGGCCGCGTCCGCCCGACCCAGCGGAAACCCGCGACGATGTGGGCAACGGCCGACTCCGGCGCCGGCTCCGGGACGCGCGGTTGCAGGCGCATCAGCAGCAGCCCGGCAATCACCGCGATGTAGCTCACGCCGTTCGCAAAAAAGCACCAGGCCTCGCCGATCATTGCGACCAGCATGCCGGCTATCGCCGGCCCCACAATGCGGGCACTGTTGAATAACGACGAGTTCAGAGCGATCGCATTCGGCAGATCGGCCTTGCCGACCATCTCCACGACGAAGGCCTGCCGCGCCGGCATATCGAACGCGTTCACGACGCCGAGCAGCGCCGCAAGAACGATGACGTGCCACACCTGCACAACGCCCGAGAAAGTGATGGCCGCCATGGCGAAGGCCTGCAGCATCATGGCGGCCTGAGTGCCGACGACAATGCGGTGGCGGCTCCAACGGTCGGCCACGTGACCGCCGACGGGCGCCAGCAGAAACACGGGGAACTGTCCGACAAAGCCGACTAGACCGAGCAGGAACGACGATTTCGAAAGCTGGTAGACCAGCCACGCCTGGGCGATATTCTGCATCCACGTGCCGGTGAGCGAGATGCACTGGCCGCCGAAAAAGAGCTGGTAATTGCGATGCCGCAGCGCGCGCGCCACATTGTTCAGGCTGGAGCGCAGGGTGGTGCGTGGATTCATGCGGACCAGCCGCCACGGGAAGGAGACATCATCCCGCTCTCCGCAGCAGGAGCACGGCGCGGCCCCCGCGTGCCATCGGAAACACGATCATCACACTTCAATTGTCCCATTCGCGCGCGATCAGCGCCGGTGGACTATTGCTGCGCCGCCAGATGCGGCAACGAGGTGTAGCCTCCGTTGGGGCCGATGCGCAATCCCAGGCCGCCGATGTTCGCGCCGTTGTCACTGGCGAACCGGATCGTGCCGCGATTCCCGGCGGCTGCCGCCACGACGTTGGTCAACAGGAAGGACGTGTGGCCGTTGCCAGCGACGCTCACCGGTTGCTCGGCGAGGCGGGTTCCCGCGGCGTCTGTCACGGTCACCACGACGCTCGTGCTGGATGTGCCCAGATTGGTTAGCGCCACGGCCGTACCCGCGCCGTTCGTGTTGTCATACGGCAGGTCGAAGGAAGATTCGAAAGCCGTCTCCAGGGGCACTGTCCCCTCGGACGGCATATGCGCAATAGACATGTAGTCGAAGACGCCGTAGCCCTGCAACGGGCCGGAGGCGGTAACATCCGCCCACCCGGAAAACGCGTCGCCATACTGCACGACCATCTGGATCAGGACCGTCGAATTGGCGTCGATCTGGCCCGATGTCCCGGTGGCGGCACTCGCGCCGGACGTACCGCCATCCGGCATCGTCATCAGCTCCGGCAGGGCTAGCGGCGTGCCATCGTCCTTATAGAAATTGACAGCGAACGTTACAGGCGACTTGGAATTGTTGATCAGATACAGCGACGTCGTCCATCCGCCGCCCGAGGCGATCTGGGAAAAGACGCCGACCCGCGGCAGCGCGGATCCGGCCGTCAGGGCGAGCGGCAGAGCCGCCGTCGCCGCAACGCTGTCGCGGACTTGCACCGTGAAGTGATAGACGCCCTGCGCCGTGGCCTTGCCCGTAATCTGCCCGCCCGCCGTAAGCGTCAGTCCCGTTGGCAGCGTCCCGTCGGATAGGGACCAAGTGTACGGCGGAGTCCCGCCCCTCGCGCTCAGTTGCAGCGTGTACGGCGTGTTCAAAGGAATGGCCGGCACCGTGCCGGGAGAGACGACCGTAAGGACCAGATTGCCGCTGATGCCGATCGCAAAATCCCGGCTGCCGGTGAGCGGCGTGGGCGTAGCGCTGTCGGTCGCCGTAACCGTCACGGTGAAATCCCCGGACGATGCCGGCGTTCCGCCGAGCGTGCCCGTATTCGGATTCAACGTTAAACCGGGCGGCAAACCCGTGGCGGACCATGTATACGGCGCCGTGCCGCCGCTGGCGACAAAGTGAATAACCGGATACGCATCCCCGGAGATTCCACCGGGCAGCCCCGTCAGCGGACTGAGCGACCACGGCGTGATCGTGATCGCGGCCTGGCCCAGCGCTGCCTGCGCGGCCAGCAGGCCCAGCGTCATTGCGGCCGCTGCGAAGATGCCGCCGCGCTCGCGCCTCCGCCCCGTGCCGCCGTTTCCTTGCCGCATCTCACGCCGATGAGGTAGACATTGCGTCTCTCGTGCAATCATGATGCTCCCTCCACTCCTTCTTGCACCCGCTGGGCCGCGCCGAATGAAGCCGCCTGCGTTGCGCCGGATTCGGTGCTGGCCAGTATGGCGGACAATGGCGGGAGTTCCTGCTCCAGCGGGCTCTCCCTGTTCTTCGCCGCGCGGCGCCAGTACGTCCATTATGCGCCGCATCGGCCGGAACCGGTCAGCCCGTTTCCACGTCGGACGGCAAACTCTTCCGCTACCTCCGTTGCGGCCGCGATGCCGATAGAGTAGATGATTCGGGAGGCGGCTCCGGAAAACATGTCATTCAAAACGATCGTTCTCCAGGGATTTATTTGCGCGGCTCTGTTGGCGGCCACGGCGGCGGCCGGCAACGGTGCGCCGCGCGATCTGACGCTGTGGTACCGCCAGCCCGCCGTTAAGTGGACCGAGGCGCTGCCGGTGGGCAATGGCCACATGGGCGCCATGGTCTTCGGCGGCACGCACGCCGAGCGCATTCAGTTCAACGAAAACACCGTCTGGTCCGGCGAGCCGCACAACTACGCGCATGCCGGCGCGGCGCAGCATCTCCAGGAGATACGCCAACTGCTTTTCGCCGGTAAACAAAAGGAAGCGGAAGAACTGGCCGCGCGCGAGTTCATGTCGATCCCGCTGGGACAGAAGGCGTACCAGGCCTTTGGCGATCTCACAATCGAGATGCCCGGCGTCGACGCAGCGGCCGTCACCAACTACCGCCGCAGTCTGGATCTGCAAACGGCCATCGCGCGCACGGAATACACGAGCGCCGGCGTGACCTATGTCCGCGAGGTTTTTGCAAGCTATCCCGCACGGGCCATCGTCGTGCGGCTCACCGCCAGCAAGCCGGGCGCGCTGAGCTTTCGCGCCGGGCTGAAAAGCGCGCACGCCGCGTCGTCCATTGAAGCGTTGTCGAACACGGAACTGCGCATGACGGGCGCGGTCGCCAATTCGGCGGTCCATTTCGAGGCGCGCGTCATCGTCAACGCGCAGGGTGGAAAACAGACGCGCGAGAACGGTCAACTCAACGTGCAGGGCGCCAGCGCGGCGACGATCGTGCTCGCCGGAGCGACGAACTTCGTGAGTTGGAAAGATGTGAGCGGCGATCCCGCCCAGCGTGTCCTGGCAATTCTTCAGCCGCTGCGGACCGCGCAGTACGCAACCGTGCGGGCGCAGCACGTCGCCGATCATCAGAAATTGTTCAACCGCGTAGCGCTGACGTTCGGCACGAGCGCCGCGCCGGATCTGCCGACCGATGAACGGATCCGCCGTTTTGCCGCCGCAGGCGATCCTGAACTGGTGGCGCTGCTATTTCAATACGGCCGCTACCTGCTGATTGCATCGAGCCGCCCCGGTGGACAGCCGGCGAATTTGCAAGGCATCTGGAACGATTCGAACGCGCCCGCGTGGGACAGCAAATACACCGTCAATATCAACACCGAGATGAACTACTGGCCCGCCGAGGTGGCGAACCTGCCGGAATGCACCGCGCCGCTGTTCGCCGCGCTCGGCGAGGTCGCCGCATCGGGCGCCATCACCGCGCAAGAACAATACGGCGCGCGCGGCTGGGTGCTGCATCACAACTTCGATCTGTGGCGCGGCACGGCGCCGATCAATGCTTCCAATCACGGCATCTGGCAGGTCGGCGGAGCCTGGCTCTCGACGCATCTCTGGGAACACTATCTCTACACCGGCGACCGCGAGTTTCTTGAGCGTACGGCCTATCCGTTGATGAAGGGCGCGGCGTTGTTCTTCGTCGACTCGCTGGTGACGCATCCGGAGAAGGGCTGGCTGGTGACCGGTCCCAGCAACTCGCCCGAGCAGGGCGGGCTGGTGATGGGTCCGACGATGGATCACCAGATTGTGCGCGCCCTGTTCGGCGACGTGATCGCCGCCAGTCGCATTCTCGGCGTGGACGCGGATCTGCGCAAACAGCTTGAAGAGTTGCGCGCGCGCATCGCACCGGACCAGATCGGCAAGTACGGCCAACTGCAGGAATGGATTGAAGACAAGGACGATCCGCACAACCAGCACCGGCATGTCTCGCACCTCTGGGGCGTGTTCCCCGGCAGCGAGATCACGCCGCTCGGCACGCCGGAGCTGTTCGCCGCCGCGCGCAAGTCGCTCGAGTTCCGCGGCGACGCCGCGACGGGCTGGTCGATGGGCTGGAAGATCAACCTGTGGGCGCGCTTCCTCGACGGCGACCATGCCTATCGCATCCTGACGAATCTGATCCGGCCGGCTTCGCACGGGGCGGAACCGGACAGCGCGGGACTATACGACAACCTCTTCGACGCACATCCGCCGTTCCAGATCGACGGTAATTTCGGCGCGACGTCGGGCATCGCGCAGATGCTGGTGCAAAGCACCGATCCGGAAGGCAAACCCACCAGCGAAACGCCTATGCAGATGGGCACGGAGAGCGTCGTTACGCTGCTGCCCGCGTTGCCCGCGGCGTTCGCCAACGGCAGCGTGAATGGCTTACGTGCACCGGGCGGGCTGGAGTTGAATCTCGCCTGGGACGGCGGCAAGTTAGCCACGGCGTCGATTCACGCGAGCTTCGCGCGGACGGTCACCGTACGTTACGCCGGGCGGACGGTCCGCTGGAATCTGCGGGCCGGCGAGACGCGCCGGTTCAACGGCCAGTTGCTGCCCGTGGCGCCGGGCCACGCCGTTGCGCACGCCCGGCCGGCACACGCCTGAGACCGCGGCACGTTCAACACATCGGCCCTCAGCTGGCAAGACGACGGTCGTCCCCGGCACGTTGATGCGTTAGGATGCGAGACGCAGACTCGGCATCGACAATTGCAGGTCAGCGGGAGGCTCCGGTGAAAGTGAACAGGCGTGGATTCCTTGCCGCGGCGGTCACCGCGGCGTCGCTCGGTCCGGGATTGAAAGGTGCGGCGAGCGGGCGCACCATTTATGTCGTTCCGAACTTCCACCCGGCCAGTTGCGGTTGGCTGACAACGTTCTCTAAAGAACGCGTCTTCTGCGCGAACAGCTACCTGAACCACCTGGACCGCGTCCGCGACGACCCGAGCTACGCCTTCGTGCTTTCGGAAGTCAACAACATGATCGCGATCATGAACTTCCGTCCGGAGCGCGTGGCGGAGTTGAAGCAGCGCATCCACGAGGGCCGCGTCGAGCTCGTGAATGCGTTCTTCCTCGAATCCACGATCAACCTCTCCGGAGGCGAGGCACTCGTGCGTCTGGGCGTCGAAGGCTTGCGCTGGCAACAGCGGATGTTCGGCGCGCGGCCGCGTTTCGCCTGGACCATCGACGTCTGCGGCACGCACGATCAGATGGCGCAGATCACCTCCGGCCTCGGCCTGGAGGCGATGGTCTACACGCGCAAGAACCCGACAGGCAAGGCTCTGCATTGGGCCGTCTCGCCCGACGGCTCGCGCACGCTCGCCATCTCGCCCGGCCATTACAGCGAGCTCAGCCCGGTGTTCAAAACGAAGGAGCCGCTCTCCGCCAAAGAGCTGGACGACGTGGCGCGATTCTTCGACAGCAAACAGCAGATCACGCCCGCGGGCGCGCCGGTGCTCGTGCTCGGCGGCAACGACGACTACGCGCTCGCACCCACGTACACGAACTATCCGCGCGAATTCATCGCGACGTGGAAGGAGCGCGATCCGGCCACGGAGATTCGCTTCGCCACGCTCTCGCAATACCTTGACGCCGTCCTGCCCGGACTGAAATCCGGCGCCGTGCAAATCTCCACAATGCGCGGCGGAACGGCGTACGATTTCGACGCCTTCTGGATCGAGTCGCCGCGCATGAAGGCATGGTTCCGGCGCAACGAGCACGCGCTCCAATCCGCCGAGATGCTCAGTACGATTGCCAGCTTGAAAGCGCAGTTCGCCTACCCGGCGGAGACGCTCTATAAGGCCTGGGCGCAGATGTTCCTCAGCATGGACCGCAACTCGCTCTGGGGCTCGGCGGGCGGGATGGTCTTTGAAGACCCGAAATCGTGGGACGTGCGCGACCGCCTGACGTGGATCGCCAAGGAATCCGGCAAGACCGCGGCCGCGGCCGGCGCGAAAATGCTCGCCGCGGGCGATGCGCTTGGCCTCTTCAATCCAACGAACTGGAAGCGCAGCGATCCTTTCGTCCTGCACTCGGCTCTAGCCCCGGAAGGCGCCCAAACGCAGAAGCTCGCGGACGGCGCGGTGCTTTGCCAGATGGATCTGCCACCGGTATCCACAGGCGCATGGCGCGGCGTCGAACCGGCGGCGGAATCGGCTATTGCGCTGCCCGGGACGATCGAGACCGACTACTACATAGCGCAGATCGCGCCGCAGTCCGGCGCGCTCGTAAGCCTGAAGCTGAAACCCGGCGGCCGCGAGGTGCTCGGCGGTCCGGCGAACGTGCTCGTGGCCGAAAAGCCGAAATCGCAGAAGGGCGACCCGGGCGATTTTATCGCGCCGCGTCCGGAGCGGAACCGGCTGGCGTCGTCGTTCGATTATCCGGCGCGGATTCACGCAACGGCAGGTCCGCTCGCGACCACGGTCACCGTCGAGAGCGAGTTCTTCGGCGGCAAGGCGAGCACGCGGCGGATGCGCTTCTACCGGCATCATCCGCGAATCGACTTCGAGACCGAAGTCGAGGATCTGCCCAACCTCACGGTGCTGATCGCCGAGTTTCCGCTGGCCGGCAACATCGACGAGGTGCGCCGCGGCATTCCCTTCGGTTTTTCGCACGGCGCGTGGGCCAAACCGAACCCCGAGTTGCCCGGCTGGACCAAAGGTATAACGCCGGCCGTGCGCTGGTCGCACTACGCCTTTGCGGACAGCGGCGGCGTGGCGCTCTTCGATCGCGGGTTGACCGGACGCGAGATCAACGGCAACACTCCGGTCATCTATCTCTACAACGCGACCGACAAGTACTACGGCCATCCGAATGCGTGGTTGAGCGGCGCGGGCAAGCACGTGTTCCGTTACGCCCTCCTTGCGCACGGCGGCGATTGGGCCGCGGCGCACATTCCGCACGCCGCATGGGAGTACAACTGTCCGCCGGTCCTGCTGCGGCAGTGTGCGGCCGCAGCGCCGCAGACGTTCCTGCAAACGTCATCCAACGTGATTGTCGAAGCGCTGCATCGCGACGGCGACGAGATGGAGTTGCGCCTGGCCGAATGCCTCGGGCAGAAAGGCCTGGCGGAAGTGACGCTCGATCTGCCGCACAAAGGCGCATGGCTGACCGATCTGACAGGAGCTCACCGTAAGCCGCTGACGGGCGGGCCGCACTACCGCTTTGCCCTGCGCCCGCAGCAGATTGTCACGCTGCGTTTCGGAACGGCCGCGGCGGTTCCGGTTCCGGCGCCCATTGAAAAATGGGACGAGCTGGTGCCGGTGGAGAAACTGCCCGCGCTGCACGAGTATTCCGGCGCCAAGGGCCATCCGCGCGACGCGTCATGATCCCGGCCGGCAACGGCGCGGATGCCTGTGCGGCGACTTTGATAGCATGACGCACGACAGGAGAATTCCATGAACGGATACCAGCGCATTGCAGCGGCGCTGCGCGGTGAAAGTGTCGACGCCACGCCGGTGATGCTGCACAACTTCATGCTGGCCGCGCGCGAGGCCAGCATGACGATGCAGGAGTTTCGATCCGACCCGCGCAACATCGCGCGTGCGTTCAGCGAGTCCGTGGCGCGCTACGGTCACGACGGCATCATGATCGATGTCGATACCGCCACGCTGGCCGCCGCCGTGGGCGTGCCGGTCGCCTACCCCGAGGACGAACCGGCGGTTTGCCGCGGCGCGCTTCTGAACAGCCTGGACGAAGTGGATACGCTGCCGCCGCCCGACGTCGCGCGTTGCGAAGGGCTCCAGGTGTGGGTCGAAGCCGTGCGGCAGTTGAAACACGAGTTCGACGGCGAGATCTTCATCCGCGGCAACTGCGACCAGGCGCCGTTCAGCCTGGCGTCGCTGATGCGCGGCGCCGAAGGCTGGATGCTCGACCTCATGGAACCGGAGAACGAGGCCGCGGCCTTCCGCCTGCTCGACTATTGCTTCGAGGCCGGCGCGCGATTTCTGCGGCTGATGGCAACCACGGGCTGCGATATGCTCTCGAACGGTGACAGCTCGGCCGGCTCGAGCGTGATCTCCCCGCGGCTGCATCGCAAGTTCGCGCACCCGTATGAAACGAAGCTTGCGGCGCTGTCCCATGAGCTGGGGCTGCCGTACGCCCAGCACATCTGCGGCAATGCGCGTCCGATCCTCGCCGACATGGTGGCGAGCGGCGCCGACGCGCTGGAACTCGACTACAAGACGGACACGCAGACCGCGCACGACGCGCTGAAGGACCGCGCAACACTGATCGGCAATATCGATCCGACCGGTGTCCTGACACAGGGCACGCCGGAGTTAGTCGCGGAAAAATGTCGCGAATTGAAAGCGGTGTTCGCGGACACAACGCGGCTGATCGTGAATGCCGGCTGCGCCATTCCAGCGACTACGCCGGCGGCGAATCTGCGGGCGCTGGTTCACGCCGCTCACGCAGCGTAAACCGGTCGGGCCGACGCTCGCAACGCGGCACACAGCAGAATACATGAGAAGCGGACCGCTCTCTCTGTTCGCGGCTCTGTGCCCGGCGGCTCTGCGCTGGGCGGCGCTAACGCATCAGGCCGTCACGGGCGGCACAAGCGTCTTCAGGAACGCGTGCGCAACGCGGAAACCGCGCTTGAACTGCGCGGTGAAGTCGCCGTGGCTATACGCCGGATAGAAGAAACCGTCTTCGTTCTCGATATTCATCGCGCCGGCATAGCCGGCCTCGGCGAGCACCGTAAACAGCCCCTTCCAATCGACGCAGCCGTCGCCCGGCAGGCGGAAGCGCCACCACTGCGCACCGTTCACCGGCTCGATGCCGGCGCGGCGCACGACGGGCCACAGGATCTCGGTGTCCTTGAGATGGACGTCGTAGATCTTGTCGACGAACTCGCGCGCGGCCTGGATCGGATCCATAAACTGCCACTGCAAATGCGACGGGTCGAACTGCAAGCCCACGTGCGGGCTATTGTTGAAAGCCTTGAACAGTGCTTCCCAGGCGACAGGCCCGGTGGCGATGTTCGGCCCGCCCGCCCACGGCTCCCACAGGATGCGCACCTTGTTCTTCTCGCAGGCCGCGAAATACTTTTCCGTGTAGACGCGCTCGATCTCGTCCACCTGCTCCTTCAACGGACGGCCCTTGATCTGGCCCGATTGTCCGCCGATGTTCGGGATGCCCAGCTTGCCGCAGAGCTCGATGCACTTCACCGTGTAGTCGTTCATGCGCGCGCGAGCGGCCGGATCGGGATCGATGTGATTGCCGTTCACGCCCATGCAGGAAACGTAGAGACCCGAGCGCTGAAGTTTGTCCTTCAACGCGGCGGCGCCTGCCTCGTCGAACTTCGCCGGATCCAGGTTGACCTGCATGCTCGTAAAGCCCTGGGCCTTGACGAACTCGAGATTGGCATCGGAGTAATCGCACAAGACGCCGAGCTTCGGCGTCCAATTCCGGTTATGCGCGCCTTGCGCCTGGAGCGCCGCGGCGGCGGCCATCGTGGTAAGAACAGAGCGGCGGGTTATGTTCACGCCTCGAACATATACCAGCGCCGGACAAGACCGCAACCGGGTTGCCGTTGCCCGCTCAAATCCGGCGCAACGAGCGCGGCACGGTGTAGTAAGCTGGCTCCAATAAACAGCGTCCGTAACGTCCGGCCTGCCACGCGGACAACTCCGCGGGCCGGAAGAGAAGAGGTGAAGCGATGACCAGGAGCGAAGTCAAAGCGCGCATCGAGGCGACCGGCGTCATCCCGGCTGTGCGTGTCTCCTCGGAGGACGACGCGTATTTTGCGGTTGAAGCGGTCTCCAGCGGCGGCATTCCGATTGTCGAAATCACCATGACCACGCCGGGCGCGCCGGAGATCATCGCTACTCTGGTGAAAAGCCGCCCGGACCTGATCGTTGGCGCCGGCACGGTGCTGGACATCGAGACGGCGCGGCGCGCGCTCACAAGCGGAGCGCAGTTCATCACGAGCACGGGTCTGGACCGCGAGACGGTAGACTTCGTCAAAGCGCAGGATGTCGTGATCATTCCCGGCGCGCTGACGCCGACCGAAGTGATGGCCGCATGGAAAGCCGGGGCGGATTTCGTCAAGGTCTATCCCTGCTCGCAGGTTGGCGGGCCGGCTTACATCCGCGCGCTCGTGGCGCCGTTCCCGCATGTCTCCGTGATCGCTTCCGGCGGCGTCAACCAGGCGAACGCGCAGGAGTTCATCGCTGCCGGCGCGGTCGCGTTAGGCATCGGCGGCAATCTGATTCCGCGCGACGCCGTGCGCGAACGCTCGAAGGACTGGATCAACGAACTGGCGCACCGCTTTACCGACAAGGTCCGCGCGGGACGGGCGCAACGCGCGGCACGATAGCCGGCCGCTATTCCGGCTTGCCTTCGGGCGGCGTAATCCGCAAGCCCTTGCCATCGTAAGGGCAGAATGACTGCTCAAACGGATAGGCACGCCCGCACTGCGGGCAGTAGCGTACGACCTCCGGCAGCGGGCGCAGCGCTTTGGAGCCGAGCCAGGCTTGCCGGAACGCGCTCATCGCGGGCGTCAGCTTGCGTCCCGCCGACTCATACGGAACAACCTCCACCGCCGGCGATTCGCCGAGCGTCAGATCTACATCGCGCTGCGCGCCGCGTCCGTCTACCTTCAGGCGCACCGTCGTGCCGGGACTGTGCGCGGCAAGCCATTCATCGAGCTCCTTGTGGCTCTTGATGCGCCGGCCGTCCCATGCAGTCACACAATCGCCGCAGTCCAGGCCGGCCGTAAACAGCGGCGTGTCGCGCAAGGTCGAACCGGCGAGCTCGACGCCGCAGTCGTTGAAACTCAAGCGGTTGGTTCCGAGCCACGCTTTGCCCGGCTGGCTTTTCTTGAGCAGCAGTCCCGCATGCGCGAGTAGCGGCGCATAGTCCAGCGGCTCCTTGCCGTAGATGTGCCGGCGGAAAATCTCGTGCGCAAATTCCTTGCTGCCGGTTGTCTCGGCGAGCGTTTTCTCCAAATCGTCGAGGGTGTATGGCGTCTGCACATCGGGATGCTCGCGCCACATCGTGCGCATCCAGTCGTCGAGGCTTTTGCCGGGGAAGCGGGAGCGGATGGCGAGGTCGATACCCAGGCCGAGCGCTTCGCCGTAGGTGTAGTACGAGATGTAGGTGTTCGCGACATTCACCGGCTCGTTCGCCGTGGCCGCGTCGACGAACGGCGCCTGCCGGCTCATGTCGATCACGTTGAACACCTTGCGTCCCGGAGCTGTCGTCACCGTGTTCACCGGGTAGCCCAGACCGCGCGCAAACTCCTCCAGGCTGGCGAGTCCCGCACGCTTCAGGATCAAGGAGCCGTAATAGCTGGTGAAGCCTTCGGCGAACCACAGCTCGCCCGACATGTTGGCGCGCTCGAAATCGAACGGCTCCAGCGATTTCGGACGGATGCGCTCGACGTTCCAGGAGTGGAAGAACTCATGCGACACCGTGCCAATGGACCACGGCGCACTGTCGGCCAGAGCGTGCGTGCCCGTGATCGAAGTGGAATCGCGGTGCTCCATGCCGTCGCCGCTCACGTACGGCAGGTAGTCGATCAGAAACGTGTACTCGCCGTTGTCGTATTTCGGAAACGCGCCGAAAACGCCTTCCGCTTCGGTCACCACGGCCTGGCACATTTTCGCGTACGCCGCCGCCTCTTCCGGCGTCCCGGCATGATGCAGCGCCAAGCGGAAGCGCGTGCCGCCGGCCTGCCATTCGAGCACCGTCCCGGGGCCCAATTCCACCGGCGAATCCATGAACCAGTCGAGGTCCGGCGCAGACCAGGAACCATCTACGTGCGGGATCAGTTGCGTGGCGATCTTCCAATCCGCCCCGGGCGGTGGATTGAAGCGCACCTGAATCGGGCGCTTCTCAAAACCGTGCGCCCAGGCGAATGTCGCGGGGATGTTGAGATGCGCGTGCGAAAGATCGATGCCATCGTACGTACCATCGGCACGGTCGCCGAACAGAGTGTATTCGACGACAACCGTCCCGTTGTGTCCTGAGACGTTCCACTGATACGGATTCGGCCGGCTGACTTCGAGCGCCTTGCCCGCGGCGTCGGCAGCGCGAAAGTTGTAGACGTTCTTCGCAAACTCGTGCAACGCGTAGCGCCCCGGCGAAGAGCGGCTCATCACCACTTCGAGCACGGGCGCACGCACGCCGCTGAAAGTCGCGCGCACCTCGGCCTCATGGTGAGCAACGTTCGGGAAACTCACCTCATATTGCACCGGCTCCTGCGCCAGCAGCGGCAGGGCCAGAAGAGCGACGCACAACGCGGATCTCACGAGATTGGACCACTCCTGACGGGAATCTTAAGCGGCTACTCCAGATGCGAAAATTGTCTGGAGTATATCAACTGGGCACGGCAGCAAGCGGTACGTTCATTGCGCCGGTTTGGCGAAGAGCGGGATCAGGCTCGCGACGTACGCCGCAACGCTCGCCTCGCTGCCGTTGACCAGTTGCCGGTGCACGTGCGCAACGGGCGAGAGCATGGTGCCCTGCACCAGCAGCGTCAGACCACCCTTGAACGGGCCGTCCTCCGGAGCCATCCATTGCCCGCCCCACTGGCGCCGCAAGACTTCGCCCAGATAGCCGCCCCACATTTTGGAAAGCGTACGCAGCTTGCGCTTGGAAGGCCGACGGCGGTAGAGCAACTGCCAGCCCGTCGGCATCGCCGCGAATTGCGCTTCGAGGATGACGTCGAGCAGGTCAACGCTCTCGAGAGTATAGTCGAGGTCGATCTGGAATTTGTCGTGCGCGGTCTCAACTGCGTCTTGGGCATACTCCGCCATCAACTGGGCGGTTTCGGAGGGAAGCATGTGGTTCTTTATCGATTCTGACAAACAATCGGCGAGCCACCCAACCCGCCGGAATGTCGTCGCGCCGCGAGCATTAAAATAGTTTAAGCATGCTCTCACGCTCGCTGATTCTGGTTCTGTCTCTGAGTGGCGCCCTGCCGGCAGCCAAGCCGCCAGTTGCGCGCACAACGCTCTCGCTCGATGGGACGTGGGACGTAGGCGAAAGCGTGGCGGCGACACCCATGCCCGCGGAGTTTACGCACAAGGCGCCCGTGCCGGGTCTGACTAATCTCGCGACGCCGCCGTTCGAGGACGTGGACAAGTTCGACAGCCGCGAGTTGATCGACGTCGAAATCCGCGACGGTCTCCGGCCCGAGTCCGAGCGCACGAAAGCCGTGGGCGTGCCGCACCAGACGCGCGATTACTTCTGGTACCGCCGCACGTTTCAATTGAAAGGCGAGGTCGACGACAAACCGCGGGTCGTCATCCTGCGCATCGACAAGGCGCAGTTCGGCGCCGCGGTGTGGATCAACGGCGCGCCGGCCGGCGAGCACATGGGGTGCTTCAGTGCAGCCGTATTCGAAATCACCAAGTATGTGAAATGGAAAGGCGACAACGAGATCGTCATCCGCATCGGCGCGCATCCGGCGGCCCTGCCCGCATCGGTTCCGGCGGGCACCGATCAGGAGAAACTCAAGTGGACGCCGGGCATTTACGACAGCGTCTCGCTCAGCCTGAGCGCCAATCCGGTGATCGAGACGGTGCAGGTCGCGCCGCACATCAACCCCTCGGAGATCGTGGTTCAGACGGTCGTGCGCAACACCGGTTCAAAACCGGTCACGCTCACGCTCAAGCAGACGGTACACGCGTGGAAGGAAACCGCCGCTGTCGCGACTGCGGCGCAGCCCGATGTGCTGCTCGCGCCCGGCGAGCGCAAAGCGTTTACCTCCACCATCGCTATGGCGAACGCGAAGCTCTGGACGCCGGAGACGCCAAACCTGTACGTCGTCGAGACCAGCACGGGCGGCGACACACAACGCACGCGCTTTGGCATGCGCGAGTTCCGCTTCGACACCGCGACGCGGCGCGCTTACCTGAACGGCAAGCTCTATTTCCTGCGCGGATCGAACATCGCTCTGCATCGCTTTTTCGAAGATCCCGAGTGCAAGAGCCGGCCGTGGGACGCAGCCTGGGTGCGGCGGCTGCTGGTGGACGTTCCGAAGAAGATGAACTGGAACAGCTTCCGCTTTACGCTCGGGCCGGCGCCGCAGATGTGGTACGACGTCGCCGACGAAGCGGGGCTGCTGATTCAGAATGAACTCCCGATCTGGCATGGGCATTGGGATGAGTGGAAGCCGGAGGAACTGGTCACCGAATTCGGCGAGTGGATGCGTGACAACTGGAATCATCCGAGCGTCGCGGTGTGGGACGCTTCGAACGAGACGCATGCCGAGTTTTTGCGCGACAACGTGCTCACGAAAGTGCGCGGGCTCGACCTCTCGAACCGGCCCTGGGACAACGGCCACACGCTGCCGTCCGGGCCCGACGATCCGGTCGAGGACCACCCGTATTTCTTCATCGGCTGGGAGCGGCCCGGCTACCAGCCGTTCGCGCTGGCGGACCTTGAGAAGATGACCGGCGCGAAGACGGACTGGAATGCGCCGCATCCGACCGCACACGCCGTGATGATCAACGAATACGGCTGGCTGTGGCTGAACCGCGACGGCACGCCGACGCTGCTGACGGACAAGGTCTACGGCAAACTCGTTGGCGCGAACGCCACGCCGGAGCAGCGTTTCGAGGAATACGCTTACGTGCTCGCGGGCCTGACAGAGTATTGGCGCGCGCACCGCCAGGCCGCGGGCGTGCAGTACTTCGTCTATCTCACCTGCAGCTATCCGGGCGTGAAGACCGCGGACAATTTCCGGGATCTGGAGCGGCTGGAACTGGAGCCGCATTTCGCCGATTATGTGCGCGAGGCGTTCCGGCCGCTGGGCCTCTGCATCAACTTCTGGGAGCCGCAACTGGCGACCAGCGAAGAGCGTGAATACGCGGTGATGATGGTGAACGACGATGGCACGCCGCAGCAGGGTACGCTCACACTCGCCTTTGAAAAAGATGGGACACCGGCAGTGCGGGCCGAGGTTCCATTCTCGATTCCCGCCTATGGCCAGCAGACCGTGCCAATCCGGCTGCAGGCTCCCGGGGAGCCAGGCAAATACGTGCTGCGAGCCGTGGCGCAACACGCCGGCGAGCCGACGGTTTCGCGGCGGAAAGTCGTAGTGAAATAGCTAACGCGCAACAGCTTTTGATAGCAGAATAGAAATGTCGCATGACGCAGGACCAGACCATTGCCGAGATCACCCGCCGGTTGGTGGAGTATTACCATCCGGAGCGCATCTACCTTTTTGGCTCGGTCGCTCGCAACGACTCCGGGCCGGAAAGCGATTTCGATTTCTGCGTCGTGCTGCCGGACGATGCCCCGCCGAGCGCGTACCGCCCCGGCGTGCATCGCACGCTGTGGGATCTCGGTACGGCCGTGGATGTGGTGCGTTGGCCGGCGAGCGATTTCGATTTGCGTGCGGCCCATGTGAGAGCTTCGCTGCCAGCGACGATTCTGCGCGAAGGACGAGTGCTATATGACTCCCGGCGAATCGCGGCGTGACGAAGCCGGGCGTTGGTTGGTCCAAGCCGGAAAAGACCTCAACGCGGCGCGCCTGCTGGCTGCGGCCGAACCATCCCGGTCTGTTTTCTACAGCCAGCAGGCCACCGAGAAAGCGGCCAAGGCGTTCCTCGCACTGCACGATGTGCCATTCCGCAAGACCCACGACCTGAACGAACTGGGCCGCCAATGTGCCATGCTCGACTCCTCACTCACCCCATCCTGCAGGATGCTTCGAACTTGACCGAATATGCCGTCGTGTTCCGCTACCTGGACGCTCCGCGGGAACCCGACGAAGACGAGGCACGAGCCGCAATCGGCACAGCCGAACAAGTCGTCCGGAAGATTGCCGCCTTAGTTTCGATGGCGAGTTGATGCAGCGCCCTCCGCGCGACGCCACACCCAGCGTGCCGCGCGACGTTGCGGTTGCGGCTCCGTTTCCAGCGGGCCTACTTTGCGGGTGTGAGCACGACTTTGTCGATGGTCACACCGAGCTTCGTCCCTTTCGCGAACGGGTGTTTCGGCGTGACGGACAGGCGTAGCGAATCGGCCATGCCGAGCGTGAGCGAACCCGCGCTGAGCGTCGCCGGCGTTGCGCCCTTGCCATCCTTCAACATGAGCGGCAGCGACTGCGCGCCGATACCGATTTCGAGCGGTCCCGTTGATGCATTCTGGCGATAGGTGATGGCGACGTTGTACTTCCCTGCCCGGGCGGGCGTGAAGTCCCAGCGCAGCTTGTAGACTGTCGGGCCTTCGTAATAGCCACGGTTGTTATAGTTGAATTCCTTCGTCGCGTCTTTCGCGTCGAGTACGATTTTGCCCGAAGCTGTGGCGCGCACCGACGGCGGAATCACATGCAGCGGCGCGGCGTACTCGGCGACAATCACGGTCACCGGCGAGCCGGTCCGCTTCTCATCCACGTGAACAGCTTTCACCGCGCCGGCATTGTCGACCTTGAGCGGCTTCTTCGCACTGTCGGTCAGGAAGTACGCGCGGGTCAGTTTATTGGTCAGGCCGGGCAGCTTCAACTGCCCGTCTTCCGGCCACTTGGTGACCATCAGGTAGAGCCGGCCCGGCTTCGTGGTCGCGTAGCCGAAATCGAGCTCACGGAACGGCTGCGCGCCGGTCCCATAAATCGCGTCGGAGTTGGCCTTCAGCCACTTGCCGACGCCGCGCAGCACGTCGGCTTCGAAATCGACCACCGAGCCGTCGCCGCGCGGGCCGATGTTGAGAATGTAATTGCCGCCGCGGCTCACCACGCGCACCAGCTTCAGCAGATGTTCGTTGGTTTTGCCTTCGAGATCCGTGCGTTCCTGCCACGAGCGGTAGCCCCACGTCTCGCCGTAGATGGATCCAGGCGTTTGCCACGGCTCGTCAATCACAGACGTGGGCAGTTCGTTGTCGCCCATTACAGTGAAGTCGCCCTGGCTGTTGAAGACGCGCCCGCTCACCATGCACTGCGGCTGTGTCGCATGGACGGTGGCGGCGAAGCGCCTGCTTTGCGCGGGCGTGGGCCGGCCCATGTCGAACCACACTTCCGAAAGCTGGCCGTAATGCGTGGTCAGTTCTCTGAGTTGCGCGACGTTGAAGTCCTCGTGCGCCTTGGGAATCTCGTTGTCGTTCTCGTTGGCGGGCGGCTGGCTGATGCCGTTGGCGCGCGGGTCGTTCCAGTCGATGGTCGAGTAGTAAACGCCAAACTTCATGCCATGGCGCGCGCAAGCGAGCGCGAGGCTCTTCACGATGTCCTTGCCGTACGGCGTTGCATCGACGACGTTGAACTTCGACTCGCTTGTATGGAACAGGCTGAAGCCGTCGTGGTGTTTGGCCGTGATCACGATGAACTTCATACCGGCGTCCTGCGCGAGTTTGACAACGGCGTCGGGGTCCCACTTCGCAGGATTGAAATGCTGAGCCACGGCCGCGTACTCGTCCTTGGAGATGTGCGCGTGCAGGCGGATCTGCTCGTTGTAGCCATCGATGTGCTGGCCTTTCCAGACGCCGCCCAACTCCGAATACAGGCCGAAATGAATGAACATGCCGAACTTGCGCGACTGCCACTGCTGGACGGTGGCGGCGGAAGGACGGGTGGGCCGCACGGGCGGCGCGGTCTGCGCCGCGAGCGAGGTCACCAGCAGGACCGGGAGGCAGTAAGAGAAGCGCATAGCAATCGTCTTTAGTTTTGCATCGCGCAGCACGGAGGCGCCGCACCGTAAAGCGCAAAGCGTGGTACAAGGGCGCTGCAATCGGCCGCCGTCGCCACGAAGGTACGGTCCCGCGCCCAACGTTCACGCGAGCGGAACGGCGACAATAGAGGCGATGGCGAACTACATCGAGCCGGGCGAGCTGGCCGCCTGGGGCAATCAACAACGAGCGGCCGGCCGCCGCATCGGCTTCACGTGCGGCGCTTTCGACCTGCTGCATGCCGGCCACGTGGACTACCTCGAAGAGGCCCGGCGGCTGTGTGACACGCTCATCGTCGCCGTTAATTCCGATGCCTCGATCCGGCAATACAAGAGCCCGCTGCGGCCGCTCCATCCGCAGGAGCAGCGCCTGCGCGTGATCGGTGCGCTACGGTGCGTGGACGCCGTCACGCTGCTCGACCATCCACGGCCGCTGCCGTTGATTGAGTCGATCAAGCCCGACCTTTACATCAAAGGCGGCGACTACGACGCATCGAAACTGCGTTCGGCCAAGGCGCTGGAAGCGTGGGGCGGGAAGGCCGTCGTCATCAAAGTGAAGTTCGATTCGTCGACGACGCAGACCATCGAACGCTGCGCGTTGCTTGCCGCTCACGCCGAGCCCGAAAAGCTGCCTGTGTCCGGCGCGCGCGGCATCGTGCTGCTCGACCGCGACGGAACCATTGTCCGGAGCGTTCCGTCCCTGCATGAGCCGTCGCGCGTGGAACTCGTGCCCGGCGCGGCGGAAGCGCTTGTGCGGCTGCAGGCGCTTGGCTTGCGGCTCGCGATCATCACGAACCAGCAGGGCATCGGCCTCGGCTATTACACGACCGATGACTTCATCGCCGTCAATCAAGCGCTGTTGAAGCAGCTCGCTCCGCACGGTGTGAGGATTTCAAAGATCTACTACTGCCCGCATTCGCTCGCCGAAAACTGCGCCTGCCGCAAGCCCGGCACGCGGCTGCTCGAACGCGCGTTGAAAGATTTCGGATTCCCGCCGGCGCGGGCGTTCGTTGTTGGCGATTCAGCCGCGGACGCCGGCGCGGCGCAAGCGCTGGATGTCCCGGCGCTGCACATCGATGAGCGCGATCCGGAGTCGTGGAACGCCGTGGCGGCAAGGATCGAAGCGGCCGTCACGCGGTGGTAGGCGCCACGGTTCAGTCCGCTTTAGGCAGAACCGGCGCGGGCTGCCTGTGCGGATCCTGCGAGATGCGTTCGGGCTGCGCCCGCGAGGCAAAGATCAGGTCGCGCTGGACGAGGAAGTTCACGAAGAACAAGAGCGTCTCGGCGGTCAACTTGGCGGGCATCAACGCGAAATGCGCGCGGTCGCGCAGCGCCATCATGAGCGTGTAGCTGAGCGTGCCGCTGGCGATCACCAGAGCCAGGAACTGGAGGAACGTCATGAGCGACGCCTTCTCCTTCAAAAAGACGGCGCGCCGCGCAGCGCGGTAGTTGAACAGCAGCGCCGCCAGCCGGGCAACGGCCTGGGCGTGCCACACGACCCACCCGAAGGGATGCGTGAGAACGAAGAAGACGCTGTTGTCGATGACGGTCGTGATGATCGACACCAGGCTGAAGCGCAGCAGCGTGAAGTAAATCTTCAACGAGTCCGTCAGCGGGTTGAAATGCGACGAACGGTTGCCGGAGATGTAGACCGTCTGGATGGGCTCTTCGACGATGCGGATATCGCGGTGCTTGCACACCAGAAGCATGTCGAGTTCGAATTCATAACCATTCGCGAGAATCCGCAACATGTAAGGCAGCAAGATCGACGGCACGCCCCGCAACCCGGTCTGCGTGTCGTTGAGTTGCTGGCCGGCCACCACGCGCATCACGCCGTTGGTGATGCGGTTGCCAAGATGCGAGCGCCACGGCACGCCGCCGCCGAACCGCCGCGCGCCGAGCACCAGCGCGTCGCGTTCCGCGTCGAGACGCCGGGCAACCGCCAGGATGTCCACGGCCAGATGCTGGCCATCGGCATCGGCGGTAACCACGCCTGAAGTCTCGGGCCATTGGCACAGGGCATAGTTAAATGCGGTCTTCAGCGCGGCGCCCTTGCCAAGATTGACGGCATGGCGCAGCACGGTCACGCCCCGCACGAGCCCGGCTTCCTCGAAAACGTCCCAACACTCCTGACGGCTGCCGTCGTCCACGACAACGATCGGCGCATCCGTCCGGGCCCGCAGCTCACGCAACAAATCGATCAGAATATGTTCCGGCTGAAAAGCCGGGATGGCGATCACAATCACGGCCGGCCCTCCCTCGGTCCGAGCAACGCCGTCTTGCGCACCATGCGCAGCACGCTCGCATCGGTGTTCAACTCGGCGACGCGGTCCAGGGCCACCCAACGCAGATCCTTCGATTCGGCGCTGATCCGCAGCGGCGCGGAGCGATCGGCCTCCAGGGCATAGCGAATATCATAGTGCACGTGCGCAGGCTCGTCGCGGCGCGCGGGAATGGCGTGCGCGTCGACGTCGAAAATCGCCCCGCCAAGCAGCGGGCGGACAACCGTAAGCCCCGACTCCTCGGCCACCTCGCGCAGCGCCACGCGCAGGACGTCGGCGTCGCCGTCACAGTGGCCGCCGGGCTGCAGCCAGAGTCCAAGTTTGGCGTGGTGCGTCAGCAGCGCGTAGCCACGCGTCGCGTCCACCACCCAGGCCGAGCCGGTCACATGCCCGGCCCGTTGCGAGCGCTCAAAACAATCCGCATGAGCGTCGATGAAGTCGAGCACACGCGCCACCATCCGCGCTTCGTGCGCGTTGAACGGCCGGTGCCGCGTCAGCTCGTCGTGCAGTGATACTCGCGTCTTCACGCCGCTCAAGGAGTTTACTCCAGGCTGCGCCAAAGATACCACGAAGCGTACGACGCGAACGGCCGCCACTTCGCGCCGATCTCGGCGACCTGCTTGGGCTTCGGACGAGTCTCCAGAGCGTAGAGCCGCTGGATCGCGTTCTGGATGCCAAGATCGCCCACCGGCAGGACGTCCGGCCGCCGCAGGGCGAACAGCAGGAACATGTGGACCGTCCATTCGCCAATGCCCTTAATGGCAGTCAGTTGCTCCAGTACCGCCTCGTCGGGAAGCTTCGGCAACTCTTCGAAAACGACCTGTTTGCGGTGCGTCTTGCCGGCCAGATCGAGCAGGTACGCCGCCTTCTGTTTGCTGATGCCAAGCTCGCGCATGCGGTCCTCGCCAAGACGCAGGATGCCGCGCGGCTCCACCTCTTTCGGCGCCAGCGCGCCGGCAAGCCGGCCATAGATAGTAGCCGCGGCCTTGTTGCTCAACTGCTGGTTGACGATGGCGTGCACCAGCGCATCGAACGTGGCCGGGCGATAGCGAATGCGGCTCGGGCCGATCCGGTCGATAAGAGCGCCGAGCAGAGGATCGGCAGACTTGAGATGGGCGACGGCCTTTTTCATGGGCAGTCTCCAGGGTAGTACGGCGCGCCCGGCGGTTGCGACCGGCGCCGACGGCAAGGCGGCCGGCGCGCCAAGGTATCTTCCGACGGGCAAAATGTAACATCCCGCGCGTCCGCCGCATCCCATTGAACGTGAAGCTCTCCCACCGGCCGCTCGTGCTCCTGCTTCCGCTGGCTCTGGCCCTGCCCCTTTGCGCCCAGTTTAAGCGCACTGAAACACCGCCGCCGCCCGCCGAGCCGCCCGCGGCGCAAGATTCACAAGACCAGGTGATCAAGATCGACGTCTCAATCGTGAATCTCTATTTCACGGTGCGGGAGAATCACGGCGGCTACGTCTCGAATCTGACGCAAGATGATTTCGAAGTATACGAAGACGGCAAGCTCCAAACCATCAAGGCCTTCTCGCGAGAGACGAATCAGCCGTTGACGCTCGGCCTGCTGGTGGATGTCAGCAAGAGCCAGGAACGCCTGCTGGAGGATGAACGCGCGGCTTCATCGCGTTTTTTCGAACAGATCCTGCGGCCGAAAGATATGGCGTTTCTGCTGAGTTTCGGCATCGAATCGGAATTGTTGCAGGATTCGACCAATTCGCACGCCTTGCTGGACAAAGCGCTGCGGGATCTGCGTCTGAATGCCGGAGCGCCTACGGTGACCCCCACGACGGTTCCTCAAGCGCCGCGCGGCACGGTGCTCTATGAGGCTGTCTGGCTCGCCGCGAGAGAGAAAATGCGCACCGAGGTGGGCCGCAAGGCGCTGGTACTGATTACCGATGGCGACGACCAGGGCAGCCGCACAAAACCGTCAGAGGCCATTGAGGCCGCACAAAAGGCCGATTCCATCATCTACGTGATTCTGTACGAAGATCCGTATTACGCGCGCGGCGTGTTCGGCGGCGCGGGCGCAGGCGAAATGCGCAAACTCACCGACGAGACCGGCGGGCGCGTCTTTCGCGTCGACCGGCGCAACCGGCTCAGCGACATTTATGACCAGCTTCAGCAGGAGCTTCGCAGCCAGTACGTGATTGCGTATGCACCGGCGGTTTCGGAACGCGACGGCAGCTTCCACAAGATCGAGATCCGCGTGAAAAACCGCAAGGATCTCAAGGTTCAGGCGCGGAAGGGCTACTACGCCGTGGCGCCCGGTGCAGAATAGAACACCTCGCGCATGGCCAGCTTGCGATCGAACAAAGATCAGGATGGAAAACGCATCACCGCGGCACGAACTATTCGCGCGTGCCCGTGCGGCGCATGACCTTGCGTAACGGAGTCGTTTCGCTGGCGACAGGTTTTCTTCTGGCGCGCGTGAGCGCGGGCTTCATCCGCAGCATGTGGCCGACGGTGTAGGTGAGATGGGTCGTCTCCAGCGCGTTCTTCATGAGCACCGCGTCGGCGCCCGTACTGCGCTCGTTGAGACCGAGAGCGTCGACATAACCGGAAAGCAGGATGACCGGCGTGCCGTCGGTCACCGTTCTCAGCTTCGCGATGAACTCAGGACGGGGCGTGCCCGCGAACATATATTCGGTCACGATCACATCGAACGATTGGGTCTTAAGAAGAGCCAGCGCCTCGTCCGGCGATGACACGCCGGTAGCGCTGTGACCCTGCTCTTCGAGGACCATGCAGCGTGCCCGCACACCGGCCCGGTGGCCGTCGATGAGGAGCACTTTTGCTGGTAATGCGCGAATTGATTTTGCCCGACTTGGCATGATGGGAACAGGGACGAAAGTAACAAAGCTGAAACCACCGTGTCAACGAACTTGTATCGTGTTCATACACGGTAGAATCGCGTTCTTGACTTCGCCCGAATGCCTGTTGTATCGAGCCTACTCGACTTCGCGCGGAGCGGTGTAACCCGTCTTGGCGATCACGGCGTACTTCATCGGCTTGCCCTTCTCGTCGGTGATCCTCAGCGGATCGCCGTTGGGCGCAACCAGCTCGACCTTGATCTTGCGAAACTTGCCGTCGCGGGCGGTGTTGGTCGGCGAATACGTCAGCATGTAGGTGTTGCGCAGCGCCTCGTTCAACGAGCGGAAGATGCCCGGATACTCGCCAAAAAAGCGCGGGAACCACGCCTGGCCGCCGGTCTCGCGAGCGAAGGTCTTCATCTGGTTGTCGGCCTGCAGGAAGTCGAGTTGCGCAATGGGTCCCATCATGCCACGCGCGTCGTAGTATTCGCGCAGCGACTGCAGCGTGCCCAACACATAGACCGGCACGCCGGCGGTCTGCAATTTACGGCGCGTCTGATCCAGCGTGATCTTCGAGAAGGTATCCATGCCGCTGCCAATGTAAAAGATGGCTTTACGGCCTTCGATCTCGCTCATGCGGTCGGCGATTTCGGTCAGCGCGTCATAGACATTCGACTCGCTGAAGCCGGGGATTCTCAGCCGCGCCAGAGCCTCGCGCGTATCCATGCGGTTGGTGCTGAAGTCGGAAAGGATGGTGGTCCGCATATCGAAAGCGACCACGGCCACCTGGTCCTCGGGCTTCAACGTCTCCAGGAAGCCGTAGCACGCGTTCAAGGTCTCCATCCAGCCGTAGGACCAGTAAGCCTGGAAGCGGGCCGAGAATTCGATCACCATGGCGAGCGTAATCGGCGTCTCGCCGGTCGCCGCCGCGCTCACCTTCTGTGGAACGCCATCCTCGGTGATCCGGAAATTGCCGGCGGGAATGCCCGGGATGAAGCGGCCACGGTTATCGAGCACGGCAACGTCCACATTGACCGACAGAGTGTCGCTGCGGAAGGTCGGCGCACCCGGACCCGGTTCCTGCTTGTCCGATTTCTTGCCCAGCTTCGATGGAATCTTGGGCTGGTTCGCGTCTTCGGCGGGTGTGGCGTCTTTCTTTTTGGGACGGGCGACGGTATCGCCCGATTCGCGCTGCGGTCCCTCCTGCGCCAGCAGGCCCAGTGGGAAGGCCATCGTCAGGACGCCAATTGCCAGCAGGCCAGCCAACCCGAGTCGCGGTACGCCCGGGAACGGCACATTCCGCCGTTCCGCCCCATGAACCGTCGTGGTCACTCTGTTCAACATGACAAATCGCCTCCACGCTCGAATCCGAGCTTGCTGTCCATCTGAGGAAGACGGTAAAAGTGCTCCCGGAGTTGCGGGTCCAGCCGCCGTAACTGCCCAGAATACACACCGCCGTGCGGAAAAGACGCTAATTCACCCAGCGGTCATCCCGCGGCGTCTGGCCATGCTTCTTGAGATAGACCTGGAACTTACGCTTCGCGCGTCTCAACTTCCAGTCTTTGTACCAACCGTCCAGCGACGCAAACGGATGAAACTCCGGCCCTCGTATCCGGTCCAGACCCATCTTCAGGAAGATCCACCCGCAAACCATCCCGCCCAGATGAGCGATGTTGCTCACCGATCCGCCCATGCCGCTGCTCAAGGTGGTCAGCAGCAGAATGACGGCCATAATCCAGACATAAACCCGGGCCTGGATGGGAAAAAGGAAGAAAAACAGAATGCGCGCGTCCGGAAAAATCAGGCCGAAAGCCAGCAGCAGACCGTAAAGGGCGCCCGACGCGCCGATGGTCGGAATGTTGGGCCGTCCGCCAGGCAGCAGGAAATTCAGCAGGACCACGAAGACGCCCGCGCCGACGCCGCAGAAGAAGTAGAAACGCAGAAACCGGCGGCTGCCCCAGGCGCCCTCCAGCGGGACGCCGAACATCCACAGCGTCAGCATGTTCATGAGGATGTGCATGAACCCCGCTGTGCTGTGCAGGAACATGTACGTGAACAGTTGCCAGACGGCCAGATGCACGACGGACACGGGCGTCAGACCGAAGTAGACCACGAGCAGATCGTCGACGCTCCGCGACAGGTACGCGAGCAGAAAGATGGCCGTGTTGACGATCAGCAGCCACTTCACGGCGGGCGTCATCCCGCCCATGATCGGCGCACTTGAAAATCGCGTACGGTAGGGGTTTGCCATTGCGGGAGGTCGTGTCTCTAGTAAAACAATACCACTCCGTTTTTCGACTCCGGCCGGGTGAAATCGCGCTCTGCCGAGCGGCCGGGTCAAACAAGCGCCGCCTGCGCAGCTTCTGAACAGTTCTTTATGGGGGATATGCCACAGGAATGAACACGGCTCTTTCCAAGCGACTGATAATGCGGCACGAGCATCCTGGCATGTGAATTGCATTCTTTCCTGATGCACACGTGGCGAGGCCCCGACGGCGAAAGAAGGCGGCAGAAGAGTGCACGAAACTGGGATCGCGTGGGAGATTCTCGGGACCGCGAAACGCGCGGCGGAGCGCGCCGGCGCGCCCTTGTCGGCAGTTTGCGTGCGCCTCGGGAAGATGTCGGGCGTGGTCGCCGAGTCCGTCAGCTTCGCTTTCGATGCGTTGAAAGACCAGGCCGGCGTGCCGCAGGCCCGGCTTGAGATTGAGTCGATTCCAGTGGAAGTGTTGTGCCCGCAATGCGGCTCGCGCCAACGGCCCGAAGGCGAGCTGATTCTGTGGTGCCCGGAGTGCGGCGCTCCGATGAGCGTATGCTCCGGCGAGCAGTTGGAGATTGCCTGGATCGAAGTGGAAGACGCCGTCAAAACCGGGGCGCAAGCATGAGGCAAGGCGGAATGCAGCCGGACGCAGGCGAGCGGCGGGCGATACGACCGCTCCGTCACGGTCGCGGCTCCGTTCCGAGGGCGTTTTGAAGGGAGGCAACTGCGTGCAACGGATTGATGTCAGCTCGCCCGTTCTGAAGAAGAACGACGAAGTGGCGCTCGAAAATCGCGGTTTGTTCGACGCGCACGGCACGGTAGCGGTCAACCTGATGTCCGCGCCCGGCGCCGGCAAGACCACGCTGCTCGAACGGACCCTGCCCGCGCTCCAGCAGCGTTTCCGCTGCGGCGTCATCGAGGGCGACCAGGTCACCGAGCTCGACGCCGAGCGCGTCCGCAAGACCGGCGTGATCGCCCATCAGATCAACACCAACACCTGCCACCTGGACGCGAAGATGGTGCGCGAGGCCTGGGACGCGGCGTTTTCCGAAACGCTCGATCTGCTGTTTATCGAGAACATCGGCAATCTTGTCTGCCCGGCCGCTTACGACCTGGGCGAACACTGGCGCGTGACCTTGTTCAGCGTCGCCGAAGGCGCCGACAAGCCGCGCAAATATCCGAAGATGTTCCACCGGTCGCACGCCGTGGTGCTCAACAAGATCGACCTGCTGCCGTACACGGACGTCAAGCTGGAAGAGCTGATCGAGAGTGTGCGCGCGGTCAGCCCCGAGGCCGTCGTCTTCCCCGTCTCCTGCCGCACGGGCGAAGGGCTCGGACCGTGGATCGGCTGGCTCACAGAGCACGTGGAAGCATCCATGCTGGCCATGGCGGCGGGCCGGCGGGAAGGAGTCTGAGCCGTGTGCCTCGCCGTGCCCGGAGTGGTGCTCGAAATCGAAGGCGATGAGCCGGCCTTCCGCCGCGGCAGCGTGGATTTCGCGGGCATCCAACGCGAAGTCTCCCTGGCCTTTACGCCCGAAGCCAAGCCCGGCGACTATGTCCTCGTGCATGCCGGATTCGCACTCACGGTGATCGACGCCGAGGAGGCGCGCCAGACGCTCGATGAACTGCGCGCGCTGGGCGAGGCCGCCGACGCCGAACAGGCGGGAGGCACACCGTGAAGCTGGTTGACGAATTTCGCGACGCCGCGGTCGTTGCGCACCTCTCAGAAGAGATTCACCGCGTTGCCACCCGTCCGTGGACGCTGATGGAGATCTGCGGCGGCCAGACCCACTCCATCGTCAAGAACGGCCTGGAAGCCCTGCTGCCCGCGGGCATTGATCTGGTCCACGGCCCGGGGTGCCCGGTCTGTGTCACGCCGGTCGCGCTGATCGACGCCGCGATCGAGATCGCCATGCGGCCCGGCGTCATTTTCACGAGCTTCGGCGACATGCTGCGCGTGCCGGGCTCGCACGGTTCGCTGCTGGAGGCGCGCGCGGCGGGCGCCGACGTGCGCATCGTCTACTCGGCTCTCGACGCCGTGAAGATCGCCGCGGCGAACGAGAACGTCCAGGTCGTGTTCTTTGCGGTCGGCTTCGAGACGACGGCGCCGGGCAACGCACTCGCTGTGCTGCAAGCCGAAGCGCTGAAGCTGAACAACTTCTCCATCCTGGTGGCGCACGTTCTGGTGCCGCCCGCGATCGGCGCCCTGCTCGCGTCGCCGGCGTGCCGCGTGCAGGCGTTCCTGGCGCCGGGCCATGTCTGCGCGATTGAAGGCGCGCAGGAGTACGCCGCACTCTGTGTGCGCTGGAATGTACCGATCGTCGTGACGGGCTTCGAGCCGGTGGACTTGCTCGAAGGCATCCTCATGGCGGTCCGGCAACTGGAGGCGGGCGAGGCGCGATTGGAAAACCAATACCGCCGGGCGGTGCGCAATGCCGGCAACGTTCCGGCGCGCGAAGCCGTGGCGGCTGTTTTCGAGGTGACCGACCGGGCGTGGCGCGGTCTGGGCGTCATCGGGCATAGCGGTCTGGCGCTGCGCCCGCGTTTCGCGAAGTTTGACGCCCTGACGCGTTTCGGCGCCGGTCTGCGGCCCGCGAGCGAATCCGGCGAATGCATCAGCGGCCTGGTGCTGCAAGGGCTCAAGAAACCGATGGAGTGCCCGGCCTTCGCCACGCGCTGCACGCCGGCGCACCCGCTGGGCGCGCCAATGGTGTCGAGCGAAGGGGCCTGCGCGGCGTATTATCACTATGGCCGCAAACTGGTTTAGACCCAAGGCGGCGTAAAGCGAGACCGAAGCAGATGAAACCCGATTCAACCCCGGCATTCACGTGTCCCCTGCCCTCGGACGGCGGCGGGCAGATCGTGCTCGCGCACGGCGGCGGCATGAGCATGACCCAGCGTTTGCTGGAAGAGGTCTTTTATCCGGCCTTCGGCAACGAAGCGCTCGACGCGCGTCACGATGGCGCGGTGCTTGCCGCGCCGGACGGCCGGCTGGCCTTCACCACCGACTCCTACGTCGTCCACCCGCTCTTCTTCCCCGGCGGTTCGATCGGCGAGCTGGCGGTCTATGGCACGGTGAACGACCTGGCCATGTGCGGCGCGCGGCCGCTCGCCATCAGCTCGGGTTTCATCCTCGAAGAGGGACTGCCTATTGCCACGCTGAAGCGCGTGGTCGCCGCGATGAAGGAGGCCGCGGAACGCGCCGGCGTGCGCATCGTCACCGGCGACACAAAGGTGGTCGAACGCGGCAAGGGCGACGGCGTGTACATCAACACCTCGGGCATCGGCGCCGTGGAGGGCGCCACCATCGGCCCGGCACGCATCGAGCCGGGCGACGCCATCGTGGTCAGCGGCGACCTGGGCGCCCACGGCATTACGATCCTGGCGGCGCGCGAGCAACTGGGCGTGACTACGGATCTGCGGAGCGACGCGGCGCCGCTGTGGGAACCCGTCAAGGCGCTGCTGGAAGCCGGCATCGACGTGCATTGCCTGCGCGATCTGACCCGCGGGGGCTTCGCCGCGGCGGCCAACGAACTCGCCGCGACGCGCCGCCTCGACATCGAACTCGACGAGACGGCGATCCCCGTGCGCGACGAAGTGCGGGGCGCGTGCGAACTGCTGGGCTTCGACCCGCTCTACATCGCTTGCGAAGGGCGTTTTTGCGCCTTCCTGCCGGAAGCGCAGGTGAATCGGGCGCTCGACGTTCTGCGGCAATGCGAAGCGAGCCGCGCGGCGGTTCGCGCCGGGCGGGTTCTTAACGCGGCGCGCTTCGGCGTCGTTTTGAAAAGCCGTTACGGCTCGGCACGCGTGCTGGACCTGCCGTCCGGCGAACAGTTGCCCAGGATCTGCTGACCTCCGGCGTGCGGCAGCCCGCGAGTGATGGGCGAACAGACAAATGCAGCCGCACCTTGACGGCCGCGGCGCCGTTTCAGCGCGCGGCCCCGGCCTCCGCGACGATCCCCACGGGGACGCGCTCGGCGCGCAACGCCGGGGCCAGCAGATCGGCCGGCGAGTACGCGGCTTTGAAAAGGCCATCCTCGTCGTGGTGCTTGCGTTCCGAGAGCACGTGATAGATCTCGTGCGCTGCCACGCGGCTCAGTGCGCGCGCCAGAATGCCGGCGGGGATCAACGTTTGCGGCCAGCCGCCCGATTCGGCGAGCACCGCCTTCACGCGGCCGCAGTCAATGCGGATAAAGGGCAGGACGCGTCCGTCCATCGTGCTGGTCGAGCCCAGCGGGCCAGCGCCCGGCAGAGTCTTCGGCATCGCTGTCGAGCAATCGCCATGGAAACTGACGACGATCAGCCGGTCGAAGGATTCGGAGCCCGCCAGCGAAGCCTCGTCGCGCCACGCCAGATGCACGTCAGACTCTCCCATTGACTGCCGCACCGCCTGGCTTGTTTCCAATTCGAAAGCATGCCGGACCGCGGAAGGAACGGGCGCCGCGCCGCGCAGCACCATGCCGAGCGTGACAGAATCCGCGGCGGACAGGGATAACGCGGCCAGCATGGTGACGACCAGCGCTTTAGCCCACATCGCCGACCTCCGCTCCCGCCTGACGGCGTTTATGTCAAATCGGCTTCTATCTTATGTCAATTTCGTGAATTCGGCGCGTATAAGAGGATGAAGAGACGGGCAGTATCCGGTGCTGTATCTCTTTCGCCACACGGAGTTCGTAAAGTGATGCAAGGATAGTAGACTTGAGCGCGCCGCTCCCCCGTGCAGTGCGGAACGATCCGCCGGCATGGGGTAAGATGGGATCAAGTTCACCGCACATGAAGGCTCTATTGGAGATCCTGGAGCCCAGTTCCCGGGACTGGCAGCTTGCGCGCGCGCTCGATCCGGCGCGCATACCCGCGCACGTCGCTGTCATCATGGACGGCAACGGCCGCTGGGCAAAGCGGCGCAGTCTGCCACGCGTGGCCGGTCACAAAGCCGGTGTGGAACCCGTGCGGGTAGCGGTCGAGACCTGTGCCCGCATGGGCGTCGAGATCCTGACCCTCTTTGCTTTCTCCCAGGAAAACTGGAAGCGCCCCAGGACCGAGGTGGAGACCCTGTGGCACCTGCTCACCTATTACCTGCGGCGCGAAGTTCCGCACCTGATGGCCAATAACATCCGCATGCGGGCTATCGGGCGGATCCACGCGTTGCCGGAAAAGGTCAGGCGGGAATTGGCGGAAGCCGTCCAGTTGACCAGTTCGAACACGGGCATGATCCTCAATCTGGCGATCAATTACAGCGGGCGCACGGAAATTGTCGACGCTATGAATCGCCTGGTTAAGGAAGCCCGCGACGCCGGCACGCTCGACCGCCTGGTGGTGGACGAGCAGGCCATCGAGCGTGCGCTCGATACCGCCGGACAACCCGCGCCGGACCTGCTGATCCGGACGTCGGGTGAAATGCGCATCAGCAATTTTCTGCTCTGGCAAATCGCCTATGCCGAGCTTTATGTAACGGAGATTTGCTGGCCGGATTTCAACCGGGCCTGTCTGTTGGAAGCAATCGCGGCTTACCAGAAACGGGATCGCCGTTTCGGGGGCCTGCGTCCCGCTTCCGCCGGCCAGGAGCCCGAAGTGGAAGCCGTCAGTGCGCCCATCCGATGAAGCGTCTAGTCACCGGTCTGATCCTCACCCCGTTTTTCTTTTATATTGTCTGTTTCGCCCCGCAGAAGGTCTTTCAAGCCACGCTCGTCGGCGTCGCGCTGCTGTGCTATTACGAGTTCCTGGGCATCACTTCGGCCACGTTTCCACAGCATGAGAATCTCACGAAAACCTTCACCGGCTACGTCGCGGGCGTCATCGTCCTGCTAATGCCACTGGAGCAGGTGGGCGTCTTCGTACTCATATTCGCGCTGCTGTCGTTCGCCCTCTCGCTGCGGCACAGCCGCCTGGACGCCGTGCTCCCGCTGACGGCCTGCTCGGTGCTGGGTTTGCTGTACGTCTTCGGCAGTTGGCGTTGCGCGGTGGAGCTGCGCGCCATGAGCCCGTGGTGGCTGCTCTTCGCGGCCGCGACCAATTGGGTCGGCGACTCGGCCGCGTATTATGTGGGCAAGAACTTCGGCCGGCACAAGCTCGCGCCGGTGATCAGTCCGGGCAAGACGTGGGAAGGCACCGCCGGCTCGCTGGTGGTCTCCGGCATTGCCGGAGTCGCATTCCTGCACTTCATGTTCCCCCAGGTGCCCGCCTGGCAGGCCGTGCTGCTGTGCGCCATTGCGAACGCCGCCGGACAGGTCGGCGACCTCTGCGAATCGGCGATCAAACGCGGCGCGGGCGTGAAAGACAGCTCGAACCTGCTGCCCGGCCACGGCGGCTGGTTGGATCGCGTCGATTCGTCGCTGTTCGCCATTCCTGTGGTCTATGCGCTGATGCACTTTGGCTGGCTCCCGCGCTAGCGGGACGGCTCCGCCGGGAGCGGCCGTATACTAAGGGAACCAACAAACATGGGTCCCGATTTCGAAAGCGATGGCGCGGATGCAATCTTCGCGGCAGTGCATTTTGCCGCCGCTGCCCATAGCGGGCAGTTCCGCAAGGGCACGCGCGTCCCGTACTTAGTCCATCCGCTGAATGTCGCCAAGATTCTGCTCGATCACGGGTGTCCCGATCAACTGGCGATTGCGGGTCTGCTGCATGACACCGTGGAGGACACGCGCGTAACGCTGGAGGAGATCCGCACGATCTTCGGCGCCGCGGTGGCCCATCTGGTTGAGTTCGCGACGGAGCCGGAAAAGCTCTGGACCTGGGAGAAGCGCAAACAGCACACGCTGGCCATGCTCGGCTCCGGCGAAGGGCCGGAACTCCTGCTGAGCATTGCCGACAAGCTCGACAACATCCGCTCGATCCATTCCGACCTTGGACTGCTGGGTGAACGCGCCTGGGACCGCTTCAAGAGGCCGCGGGAGAAACAGCGCTGGTATTACGAATCGCTGAGCCGGATCTTCGATACCAGGCTTCTGGACTCTCCGGGCGCCGAACTGGCGGCGGAGTTCCGTTCCGAAGTCCGGGCCGTCTTTGGCCCGGCGTGACATCAGGAAGGACTGCGGATGCCCGGCGCGACGCTAAAATGGCTACCCCTCACGCTGGCCAACTGGCTCGATTTTGAACGCCTCTTGGGGACGCGCGGAGCCTGCGGCGGCTGCTGGTGCATGGCATGGCGGCTCCAGCGCGCCGACTGGAACCGCGGCAAAGGCGACGCAAACCGGCTCGCCATGCGCAATATCGTGGCGCAAGGCCGTTCGCCGGGCATCCTGCTCTACCGCGGCGGGCTTCCGGTAGGATGGTGCTCCATCGCGCCGCGCGAGGAGTTTGTAGCGTTGACGCGATCCAAAGTATGGAAGCCGGTGGATGAGCGGCCCGTCTGGTCGGTGTCGTGCTTCTTCGTCGCCAGGGATCACCGCAACCAGGGCTTGTCGGTCGAGTTGCTGAGGGCTGCCATCGAATTTGCGCGCGGCCATGGCGCGCAAGCCGTCGAAGGCTATCCGCAGGAAATTACGGGCCAGCACCTGCCCGCTGCGTTCGTGTGGACCGGCCTCGCCGCGGCTTTCCGCCAGGCAGGCTTTCGCGAAGTGGCGCGACGCTCCGCAACGAAACCGGTCATGCGGTTCGAGATCGAGCGCGGGTAGACCGCCCGTTGCGCGTCATTGGCCGCCGGCGCTCACGGCCGAAGCTTGAAAAGCACGCTATTCGCCGTGTCCGCGCCCGCGAACGTCGCGGCACGTGGCGGCCGATTGCGAGGGCGCCGCTTCGGACTGCGTCCGCAGACTCAGGACATAACGCAACGCGTCGCCGACGCTGTGCGCCGAAAACGGCGGGACCAACCGGCGGTCATACCACCCGGCGGCGGGAAAATCGCCGTCCGTCCCCAATGCGACGACCGCCAGGCGGGGCATGGCGCGCCGCAGGTCCATCAGCCGCTCCAGGGCGCTGCCAGCGGCGTCCGGCTGGGGGGTGAAGAGCACCGCCGCATCTTTCCGGCGCGCCAGCTCCAATCCTTCCTCAAACGAATTCGCCGTGACCGCCTCCACGCTCTCCTGCTCCAGCGCCGAAGCGATCAGCCGCTGATAGACGCGGCCCGCTTCCACGACGACGGCAACGGGCCGGATCGCGTTGAGCGCCGAACGCACCGCCGCAACCAGTTGTCCCGGCGTGAACGGCTTGGCGAGCACAAGTTCGGCCGTGCCGCTCAGACGCCGCAACCACGCCGGATCGCCAGTGATATAAACAACTTTCGATTTGTGACGCGCCTCGCGGAGATCGTTCTCCACTTCGGTTCCCAATCCGTCGGGCAAGAGAACGTCAACGATCGCAACATGCGGCCGGAAACCGCCCGTCCGCACCTTGCCGGAAGCGTCCTCCAGACTTACGGCTTCTTCGACGCGCCAGCCTTCATGCTCAAGTATGATCCGCGTGAGACCTCTCACTGCTGGATCGTCGTCAACCAGCAAAATGCCAGTCTTCTCCTCATCCATGTTTCCGCCGCCAATCTTCACCACCGGAACGGCATTCGCGTGCCCCGTCACGATCGGTAACCGCAGGTCCGGTGGATCCGCGATCGAACTTCCGCTCGAACGCAGACTCGCGTCCGATCCGTCTCTCGACCAGCAAGTCGATTGGGAATTCCCCGGCCTATTCCCAACCCTGCCCGGTTGTTCATCTGTTCCATTCGCAGTTGAGCGCACCGTGCGGGGCCACCCATTCCAGACCAGGATGAAGGCCATATCCGAACGGCCAATTCCGGCCTGGCCACGGCAGCCGGCGCACCCGCTTGCCAGGTTATGAATCTGTTTGAAACTGTTGAACTTGTGGTGTAAGGCCTGGCAGGCTCCGGCGCACAGCTGTCCACGCCCCGTTCAATAGCCATTCGCAACTTGCCCCAAGCTGCCCGCATGGCCATCTCCCCCGGGCGCCGCGTGGACGTCTGAAACCTTCGCCTTTTTACCTTTAAGCGAAGCCGGGCCAAGCCTTTTCACCCATATCTGTCCGGGCAACGCCGTGGATGACGCTTCCCCTGCGCCTTTCATCCACCGTCTCCCGGAATTACCTCCGCCGCCCCACTGGGACGGCGGGTGGGACTCCGGTACCATAGACCGCAATCCCATCTGGAACTATAGTTCTATTATTCGATTCCGTCCAGCGCAGAATGACCACCCGGCGGGTTTTACGGCGGTCCGGCGCAGCAATTTCGGGTTCTTCCCGGCAGCCTGAGCTCTTCGCGCTCCGCGTTGGCAGATCGCGGCGCCCGCCGGAAGTATCGCCGGGCTCTAAAAAAAGTGGGGGCGCCTGCCAGACGCCGACACAGCGCCCCCAGCCCTTCGCTATGACCGTCTCCGGAAGCGCTTGCCGGTCGCGGACAAACGGCCGGCGGCGGGGCGGCGAAAGGACTGCCACCGCAAACGATACGGGGAATGGGGGGCGGATCAACGGGACGCGGGATACATGACGTATTCTTCGCGCGGCATGGCGATCCAGGCGATGGCGTAGGCTACCAGGCCTAGCCCGTGCAGCACAACCGCCGCAAGAAACGCAACTCGCACGAGCGTCACGTCCCAGTCGTTATGGCGGGCGATGCCGGCGCAGACCCCGGCGATTTTCTTACCTTCATTCACCCTCACAAGCCTCGATTTAGCACGGGGATCGGTGTGCGGAGCATCCGGAGCGATGCCCCCGCAGCCAGGGCAGAACCGGTCACCGGATTTCATCTCTTTGCCGCAGTGCGTGCAGTACATGGCCGCCTCCCTCGATCCATCTTCGGCTCGTTGAATGATCTTCCCGTCATCAACAGGTACGCAATCCCCCCGGGTCTTGTTCCCCGGAGTGCGCCCCGGCACACGGGCGTTTGCGCAACCTGGCGGCGTGCCGGGGAGCGGTCGGGCGGTGAACAGCCGGGCGGGAAATCAGTCGATCCAGCCCATGGCTTTCAGCGTCTTGCGTGGCTCAGTCTCGTCAAAAAACGGCAGTGCCTTTACGAGCCGGCCGTTGTCGAGCGTAACCGCGTAGGGCGCATCGGTGGTGAAGTGGAACGCGTCGCGCAGGATCTTCTGATCGGGCGTCCAGCGCGACTTGAAACCGGTCCGCTCCAGGAAAATCGCGCCCCATTGCGGATTCACCACGGGCGTGGCAACGAACTGGATGCCGCCCTTCCAGTGGTAGGTGGCAAAATCCTGCGCCGCCGCAAAGCAATGCGAACATTCGGGATCGAAGAAGAACACGAACACTTTGCCTTCCCGCAGCGGGAACGGCTTGCCATCCACGCTCACCGTGGCGGGAGCAACCACGCCACCGCCGCGCAACGACTGGTAGCCGTACATCGCTCCCGCGAAAACGGCGATCGCGCCCAGCACGGCCGCAGCCTGCTTCCAGCAACGTGCCGGCCGTGCCCACACGCCCGCCAGAACGGCCAGCACGAGCATGCCGGCGTCGCTCGCGAAAAAGGCCGGGCCAACGACGCGCTTCAGCCAGGGGAAGCAACTGCAATCGTCACCCGCCAGCTTGGCGTAGTTGATGGCGAAATACGCCATAAAGAAAATGAGCAGCGCGCCGCAGATCCAGGCGCCCCAACGGCGCCAGCGCGGCACGAGGACCAGCACGGCGCCGAGCGTCTCCGTCATGCCGACGGCGATCGAGCCAATCAAGGCAAGCTGGCGCGGCACCAAAGCCTGGACCAGACGCTCGGACCACGCGATCGGATCGGTCAGTTTCCATAGTCCGGAAGAGAGAAACAGCGCTGTCAAAGCGACGGCGCAGAGCGTTCCGGCAACGGCCTGCCATGCCGGCTGCCGCACCGCCGGAACCGCCGCCAGGGAGGGCCCATCCCCATGTGCCATACTGTCATCCATGCTGCCTATTGTAGCCCTGCCCAGTCTCCTTCTTCTGAGCCTGGAGGTCTCCTTGCCGCCCGCGCAGCAGGCCGATTTGATTGTTGAAAACGCAAGGATTTACACCGTCAACAAGGCGCAGCCGACCGCTCAGACAATGGCCGTGAAGGATGGCCGGATTGTCGCTGTCGGCGCGGATGTCGCCGCGTACGCCGGGTCAAAGACCCAGCGGCTGGATCTGCACGGCGCGACGGTCATTCCGGGGCTGATCGACTCGCATGCCCATCTGGAGGCGCTCGGACTGCTGCTCGATACGGTTGACATGCGCCACGTGCGGACCATCGCCGAAGTCGCCGCAATCGTTCGCCGCGAGGCCGCCAGGAAGAAGCCCGGCGAGTGGATCACCATCCGCAACTGGGATCAGACCAACTGGGGTGGACAGTACCCCACGGCCAAGGATCTGGACGCCGCGTCGCCCGTGAATCCCGTTTTCATGCGGCGCGTCGACGGCCATGCGGGCTGGGCGAATACGTTCGCCATGAAGCTCTGCGGCGTGACCGCGCAGACGCCCGACCCGCCCGCCGGCAAAATTATCCGCGACGCCCAGGGCCAGCCCACCGGCATCTTCGTGGACGGCGCGACGACGCTCATCGCCGCCAGGATTCCGCCGATTTCGGCCGCGCAGGTCCAGCATCAACTGGAATTGGCGGTCAACGAGTGTGCGCGGGTCGGCCTGACCACGGTGCACGACGCCGGCATAGCGCAGGAAGATCTGGACGCCTATCGTTCCCTGATTGCCACGCACAAGATGCCCATTCGCGTCTATGCCATGATTCGCGGCGCCGGCAGCCTGTGGCGGAGCTACCTGAAACGCGGGCCGGAGATCGGCGACCAGCTCACCGTACGCTCCATCAAGCTGTGGGCGGACGGCGCGCTCGGCTCCCGGGGCGCGGCGCTATGGCAGCCGTACTCGGACGACCCCGGCAACACCGGCCTGATGATGTTGACGCGTCCGGAACTGGAACAGATCACGCGAGACGCCGCCGCGCACGGCTTCCAGGTCTGCACGCACGCGATCGGCGATCGCGCCAACCGCTTCGTATTGGACGTCTATGCCGAAGTCCTGAAGGGACCGAACGACAAGCGTTTCCGCATTGAACATGCGCAGGTCGTCTCGCTGCCGGACTTTCAACGCTTCAAGGATCTCTCCGTCCTTCCCACCATGCAGGCGACGCACGCCACCTCCGATATGCGCTGGGCGGAGAAACGCCTGGGACCCGATCGCGTGGCCGGCGCTTACGCCTGGCAGCGCTTCCTGCGCATCGGCGTGCCGGTCGCCAACGGCAGCGACTTCCCGGTGGAGGAGCCGAATCCGATTTACGGCTTCTACGCCGCGGTCACACGCCAGGACCGGGAAGGTAACCCGCCGGGCGGGTGGTTCCCGGACCAGCGCATGAGCCGCGCCGAGGCTCTCGAAAGCTGGACGCTTTCGGGTGCCTACGCCGGCTTTGAAGAGCACATCAAGGGCTCGCTCGAACCCGGCAAGCTGGCCGATTTCCTCGTCCTGGACCGCGATATCATGACGGTAGCCGAGTCGCAGATTCCGGGAACGCGCGTATTGAAAACATTCCTCGGTGGCAAGCTCGTCTACAGCGCTCAATGATCAGAAGCCGGATGCTCCCCGCTGCCGCACTTGCAGCAGTAATCGCCGCTCTGCCCGCCGCGGGCCATTCCGACGTCTTGATCGACGATAACGTCCAGGTCAGCCCCGCCAAAGTGCGCCCGCTCGAATTCGACGTCGGGCCGGGCGGCACGCGCGTACTGTGCACCTACCATGTCGAAGAGGGACGCTCCGGCGTGCGCGCGGTGCTGCTGAAACGAAGCGAGGTGCGTCAGTGGCTCAGCGGGCGCGCCCACCGCATTCTGGCAGCGACGCCCTACGCGGACTCGGGCGGTTTCTCGTCGCTGGTCGACGAGCCCGGCGCGTATTCAATTGTCCTCGACAATCGCCTGGAAGGGCGCGATACGGCGGTCGTGCGGCTCCAGGTGAAGCTCGTTTCCGGAGCCGGCAAAGCGGTGCGGGCGCAGACGGCCGCCTCCGGGCGCGCGGAGATGACTGTTTGGACCTCGGTGGCGCTGTTCGGGTTGCTCGCGCTGCTCGCGGGCTGGCGGATCCATCTCGCTCTGGAGCAACGCCGCCGGCGTTACACGATCCCGCATTGGACCGATCCCTCCTACTGAACCGGCGCGGGCGTCGGACTCAGTGGCTTTGCAGCGTCGCGACCATCGCTCCGGGCCGCTCCGCCGATGGCGTTGCGGGTTTCCACCCGTAGCGGGCGATGAGCATCAGCAGGATCTGCATCACAATCACCAATCCCACGCAACCGGTCCAGCCGGCCGCGTGCCAGATCCAGCCCGGCACGGTCGAGCCCACGCTGCCGCCAATGTAGTAGAAGGTCACGTACAACCCAACCGCGAGCGCCCGGTTCTGTTTGGCGGCCACACCGATGAAACTCGATGCGGCGGTCTGCGCCGTGAATACTCCGGTGCAGCAGATGGCCAGACCGGCCAGCACCATCCACAGGCTTGGCCCGAGCGTGACCAGAACGCCGGCAATGCTCAGGGCGGATCCGGCGAGCACGCCGCTGCGGTGGCCGTAGCGATCGATGTAGCGCCCGAACAGCGGCGTCATCACGGCCCCCACCAGATAAACGAAGAAGATGGAACCCAGTTGCGAGGGCCCCAGCGAGAACGGCGCGGCCGAAAGATGGAAGCTCACGTAGGTGAACATGCCGACCAGCGTGAACAGCACGCAGAAACCGGCGGTGTAGACGGCCAGCAGGCGTGGATTCCGCAAGTGCTGCCAGGCCGGGCGCAGCAATCCGCCCTCCTCGGAGACTTTCACCCGGCGTTGTTCCTGCCGTAGTTTGAACGTCAGAATCAGGCTGATCGCCACCAGCAGCAACCCGGGAAATGCGAACGCGTAACGCCAACCGAGGTGCTCGGCGGCGAGACCGGCCACGATGCGTCCGACAAAGCCGCCCACGACCGTTCCGCTGACGTAAGCTGAAACCGCCCGACCGGCGCTGTGCGCGGGCCATTCATCGTTGATGTAGGCCACCGTCACCGCAAACAGACCCGGTGTCAACACGCCCTGAAGGAACCGCCACGCGATCAGCACGCCGAGCCCGGGCGACGAAGCCGCCAGGAACGTCGTGAGCGCCAAAGCCCACGCCGAGAAGAGGATCACGCGCCGCCGCCCGAAGCGATCGGCCAGCCGGCCGACAAACGGCGCAGCCAGAGCCACCCCCGCGGTCGAGGCCGTCACCGTCAGGCTGACGGCGACCTTATCGGCGTGAAAGATCGACGTGAACAGCGGCAGCAGCGGCTGCGGGACGTAGAAATTCGCAAAAGCCGCGAAGCCGGCAAGCACAACGGGATAGGTCGGCGGGGGCGCGGGAGCGAGACGGGCGTCTTGAATTTTGATCGGCAATGAAGTGCGTCGAAGAGTTCCGTCGCTCGGCGGCGTGGCCGATTCGTTCAGCAGCCCTGCCCTATGGCCCGACCTTCAACGAACGGGCAAACCGAGCCAGGCTGGTCCGAAATTTGAAATGAAATACCAGCCGCGGCCCGCGGAGGGAGTGCGAAACATACAGCGGATGCTTCTATTTCCAGCGTAGCAGACCCTCGCAAGCAGCGTTTTTTTGCCGTTTTGAGCGCCAAATCGCGCGCCAAACGGGCCTCGCACGGCGTCGCCGCCCGTGCAGCACGCAGCTCCTCGATAGAATGAACGTCGACCGACCGCGTTGGCCGGGGAAGGAGCGGTAGAACGGATGGGACTTTGGACACGAACAGCCGCGGCATGCATATTGAGCGGCGCCATGCTGGCGGCAGCACCCGTCGACTTCCGGCACGGCGCGTTGCGCGTATCCGCGAATCACCGCTTCCTGGAGCAGGCCGACGGCACGCCGTTTTTCTATCTCGGCGACACGGCCTGGGAGTTGTTCCATCGCCTTTCCACCGCGGACGCCACCCGTTATCTGGACGACCGCGCCGCCAAGGGCTTCACGGTGATTCAGGCGGTCGTGCTGGCCGAACTCGACGGGCTGAACACGCCCAACGCGGAGGGCCAGCGCCCGTTCGTAGACAACGACCCCGCGCGTCCGAACGAAGCCTACTTCCGCCACGTCGATACGGTTGTCCAACTCGCGCGGGAGCGCGGCCTGTTCATCGGCATGCTGCCGACCTGGGGCGACAAAGTCACCAAGGCGTGGGGCTTGGGACCGGTGATCTTCAACGCGGTGAACGCGCGGGCTTACGGCAAATGGCTCGGCGCGCGCTACCGCAGGCAACCGAACATTCTGTGGATTCTCGGTGGCGACCGCGACCCGAAAGGAGTCGAGAACGTGTGGCGGGCAATGGCTTCCGGGTTGAAGGAAGGCGATGGCGGAAGCCACCTGATGACCTACCACCCGCAAGGCGGCCAGACCTCCTCGACGCTGCTGCACAATGAGCCGTGGCTCGACTTCAACATGTTGCAGAGCGGTCATCACAAGCGCGACATCGACAACTACGCGATGGTGGCGCACGACTACGCGTTGACGCCGGTAAAACCGGTGCTCGACGGCGAGCCACGCTACGAGAACCACCCGATCAACTGGAAACCCGAGAATGGCTGGTTCGATGAGTGGGACGTGCGTCAGGGCGCGTATTGGGCGGTCTTTGCCGGAGCTTTCGGCCACACCTACGGCTGCCATGACATCTGGCAGATGAAGACGCCGGAGCGCGAGCCCGTCGGCAGTGCGCGCGGCGTGTGGCGGGAGAGTCTGCGCCTGCCCGGCTCGGCGCAGGTCGGCTACCTCCGCCGCCTGATGCTCTCGCGGCCCTTCTTCTCCCGCGTGCCGGATGCGAGCCTCATCGTCGCGGGTCAAAACGAGGGCGCGGGCCATTTGCAGGCCACGCGCGGCGACGGGTACGCCATGGTCTACACCCCGCTGGGTGCGCCGTTCACCGTAAACGTCGCCGCCCTCGGCGCAGCCCAAGTGAAGGCTTGGTGGTGGGATCCGCGCGGCGGGAAGGCGGATCTAGCCGGCGTTTTCGATGGCTCCAGTCAGCGCGAGTTCGTGCCGCCCGGCGAGCACGGACGGGGCCATGACTGGGTGCTGGTCCTTGACAACGCTGCGCGCGGCTTTCCTGAACCCGGCCGCTGACCGGACCGGTCCGGCACGCGCCCCCTATCGCCGTAAAATCGCCCTGAAGATGACCGCCGGGGGCGCACCCGGCGCGCCCGGCGTGGCGCCGGGTTGTCGCAACGCCGGGGCATGCTTTGCAACGCATTGAATCTAAATGCGATTTCCGTCAGACGTGGCGTGACGGTGACACAAGACTGAACCGTCGTTGCCGGCCGTTCATCTAATCCCTTTCTGGTACTCTCTCAGCCGGCAGACAGGAGTCGCGATTGGCACACCGCGTTGTGATTGTAGGCGGAGGTTTCGCCGGGTTGTATGCAGCCCGGGAGTTGCGGGACCGACCGGTGGAGGTGACCGTCGTCGACCGGCGCAACTTCCACCTGTTCCAACCGCTGCTTTATCAGGTGGCCACCGGCGGACTGTCCGCGGTCGACATTGCCGCGCCGTTGCGCGTTGCTCTGCGCAACGCCGCAAATGTTCATACGCTGCTCGCCGAAGTGACAGGCATCGATGTCGACCGGCGCGCCGTCATCACCACGGAACGAGAGATCCCCTATGACACGCTGATCGTCGCCACCGGTTCGCGGCACCACTACTTCGGTCACGATGAGTGGGAACAGTACGCGCCGGGCCTGAAAACCCTGGAGGATGCTCAGGAGATCCGGCGGCGTATTCTGATGGCGTTTGAGACCGCCGAGTTGGAGCCGGACGAGGGACGCCGGCGGGCGTGGCTGACGTTCGTGATTGTCGGCGGCGGTCCGACGGGCGTGGAACTCGCCGGCGCTCTGGGCGAGATCGCCAACGACACGCTGCGGGGCGAATACCGGAATATCCGGCCGGAAGAAGCGCAGATTTTCCTGGTGGAAGCCTCCACGCGCATCCTGAGCGCGTACCCGCCGGATCTTTCCGAGCAGGCGTGCGAGGCGCTGAACCGGCTGGGCGTGCTGCCCTTGACCAGCGCGCGCGTCGTGTCAATCGATCCGAATGGCGTGGAACTGGAAACTGGCGAGACGCGCCGGAGCATCCCGTCGCACACGGTGCTCTGGGCCGCTGGCGTACAAGCCTCGCCGCTCGGGACGCAACTCGCGGCACAAACCGGAGCGGAACTCGATCGCGCCGGAAGGATCAAGACGGAACCCGATCTGACCGTGCCCGGCCATCCGGAAATCTTCGTGGCCGGCGATCTGGCCGGCGCCACAACAGCCGGCGCCGCCGCCCTGTCAGCCGTTGCGCCAGTGGCCATCCAGCAAGGCCGTTATGTGGCCCGGGAGATACGAGCCCAGTTGAAAGGGGCCTCCCAAGGGCCATTCCGATATCGCAATCGTGGCACCATGGCGACGATCGGCCGCGCCTCGGCCGTAGCCGTGGTCGGCGGACTGAGCCTGAGCGGCTGGCCCGCCTGGGTGACGTGGCTATTCATCCACCTGATGTATCTCGCCGGTTTCCAGAATCGCCTGCTGGTCTTTATCCAGTGGGCGTTTCAGTACGTCACTTTCAATCGCCGGGCACGGCTGATTACCGGCGGGCCGCCGGTGACGCCAGCCCGCACAGACATTGGCGAACCCGCCACGAACAGCGCTGGACGCGAGTAGCAATGCCGCCGCGGCGGACTCGTCCTTTCAATTCTTGATGCGCCGGAAGAGCACAGAGTCCCGGCCCGCAGTCAGTTCCCGAGCGTCTTCCAGACCGGGTTCGTACGCCCTTGAAGGGTACGCGCGGCCGCGGCGTCCAGGTCGAGAACGACAATGGTGTTGTCGACGTCTTTAAGCCACGCGCCGGGGCAGTAGAGCGATTGCTGCGGTCCCACACCCCAGTAGCGGCCCAGGTTGTGGCCATTCACCCAGACGTAACCCTTGCCCCAGCCCGTCATGTCCAGGAACGTGTCGCCCTTGGGTTTCAGGTCGAATTTCGCTCGATAGAAGGCCGGTCCCTGGGCCAGCGCGGAGTGGAAGCGCAGCTTGGAAAGATCGCTGAGCGCCAGCGGGAACATCTGCCAGCCCTTCAGCTCCTCATCATTCAACTTCACCGCGCCCACAATACCCTTGCGATCATCCACCAGACGCGGGCCGAAGTTCACACGCCCATTGGCATCCACCAGAATGTCGAGTGGCGCACCCGCTTCGAGCGAGACATCGAGCCGCGTTTCTTTTTTGCGGCGATCCAGTACGCCAAGCAACTTGCCACGCTGGGAAATGAGCGCATAGTCGCGCGCCTCGTTCACTTCGAGCGTCCCGCGCACCGCCTTGGGCACCGGGTGGCGGTACAGTACAAGCCCGTAGCTCTGGCCAAACGACTCCATGAACTGTGGCGCGGCGCTCTTCAACGGAAGGCCGCATAAGTCAGTCAGGGGCGCACTCGACTTGAAAACCAGCTTCGGCATTTCCACCATCGGCAGGGCCTCGGGCGGATCCGGCAGCGTCTCACCAGGAGCCAGATGCCGTTTGAAGACGTCGCGCAAGGCAAAGTACTTCGGCGTCAGGCGGCCGGCCTCGTCGATCGGCGCGTCGTAATCGTAGCTCGAAATGTCCGGTTCGTAGCGCTCCGAGAAGTTCGCGCCTGCCATCGGCCCCCAGGATGTCCCGCCATGCACCATGTACAAATTGACGCCGATGTCGTGCGCGAGCAGCCAATCCAGGTTTTTCGCTTCCGTCGCCGGGTCGGTCTTGTGGTGCTGCTCGCCCCAATGATCGAACCAGCCCGTCCAGAATTCGCCGACCATCTTCGGGACACCCGCCCGGGATTTGGCAAAGGTCGCAAACTCATCGGCGGGGTTGCTGCTGGCGCCGAAATTGATGACCGCCGGAATGCCCGGCAAGGTCCCGCCACTCAGCCTCTCCGGCTCCGGTCCGTCGGCGGTGTACAGCATGCCGTCGAAACCGGCGTCGCGCAGCGCCTTGAGAATCGCGCCCGTATATTCATGGTCGTCGCCGAAAGAGCCGTATTCGTTTTCAACCTGGACCATCAGGACTGGCCCGCCCTTCGCCACCTGGAGCGGCGCCGCAATCTCGCCGACCTTTCGCAAATAGCGCTGAGTCGCGGCCAGGAACTTCGGGTCCTTCGAGCGGATCTTCATTTGCGGATCGGCCAGCAGCCACGCCGGCAGGCCGCCGAGATCCCACTCCGCGCAGACGTAGGGGCCCGGGCGCAGCAGCACGAAGAGTCCTTCTTCCTGCGCCGCCTTGAGATACGCTCCGAGATCGAGATTGCCCTGGAAGTCCCAGACTCCGGGCTTCGGTTCGTGCAGGTTCCAGAACACGTAGGTCGTGAGCGTGTTCAGCCCCAACGCGCGCATCTTCTTCATCCGGTCGTGCCAGTATTCGCGCGGCACGCGCGGGTAGTGCATTTCTCCCGAGCGGATCACGAACGGTTTGCCATCGAGCGTGAAATGGTCGCCCTCAATGGCGAAAGAGTGCGGCGCGGGTTGCGCCCAGAGCGCGCCGGCGAAGTACACAGAAGCGGCGAGAGCGCCGAGCAGTATAGCCGGCCGAACCATCAAGGCATTGCAGTGTTTGGGCACATTCACATTCTACCCGCGGCATCGCGCAGCGATCCGGCGGCGCGCTGCGGGACAGAGCCGGAGGATCCTAGAAACCACGCCCGAACTGACCTTCCTGCCGCCGGAGCGGGGGGACCGGTGCCGGCGGGCGCGGCATCTCACTGGTCCGCGTTTCACCGAGAAGTGCGCTCACGAGTTTCCGCAGACTGTGCAAGCCGCACAGGCTCTCGTCCAGTTCAATCAGCAACGAGAACTCCCCGGGCGTCTCCTCGCGGCAGGCCGCAACCTCACCCAGGTAGATGGAGTCATGCTGGTCAATACGCACCGGCAGGCCAGGCACCAGCGGCCGCCCACAACGGGCAGTCACAAGCCGCGAGGCCATGTGTGTGACTTCGATGTCGGTGTCCTGCGCGGCACCCTGCAACGGCACGAGCTTGGCGCGCCAAGTGTTCGTGGTTGCAAGTGGATAAGGCTCTCTCTCGTCCATGCATTACATATCGGCCGTGAGCGGGAGAATGATTAGGATTCGCGCTGTAGAATCGTGCAGGATGAAGCAGGTTTAATTCGTCGCCAAACGGCCGGCGTCAGCGCACTGCTGCGAGCACCCACAGAGCCACGGCAATAGCGGCAGCCCCGGCCGCCTCAAACGCCAGACGGCGGATCAGCAGGCCGCGCCAGTTGGGCACGGATGGGGGGGGCGGAGCCGCCTGCGCGGCGCGCGACTGCAAGTACTTCTGCCCGCCCTCGTCGGCCAGGATCACGTTGGCGGTCAGACCGCCGTGCATCGCCTTCTCAAGGTCGCGCTGCAGGTCCCCGGGCACCTCGTCCGGTGAACGAAAATAGCGGATCTTCCCATCCCGCGCGGTGAGAATGGCGGTGGAACGAAAGACCGGATTGGGCGCTGCCTGCTCCATAAATCACGCCTCGGCGTGCGGAACCCCATTCAGTTCGACGGATGGGATGGCTGACTGTTTCGCGCGATCCATCACGACCTGGATAAATTCCAGGCCCGCCTTGGAAAACGCCTTATCCCGCCGGTAGACCAGCCCGAGCCGCCGGACCAGCGGCTCCGGAGCGAGGGAAACGGCGGCGAACTGGCCCGCCTCCAGGCCCTCCTGGAAGTGCGCGGACGCCATAAACGAGATCCCCAACCCGGCGAGCACGAACCTCTTTATCATTTCGGTCGAATCCAGCTCCATCGATATCATTACATCGTCGGAAACCGGTTCCAACCAGGCATTTACCTTGGCGCGCGTCGTGCCTTCCTTGGGCAGCAGGAGAGGCTGGCCGATCATGTCCTCGCAGCGCACCGCCTGGCGGCGGGCCAGCGGGTGGTCCGCCGGCAGAATGAGCTTGATCTCATCGGTGTGCACGGGCAGAACCTGGAGCTTCTTTTCCTGCACCGGCAACTGCGTGAAGCCGAAGTCGGCGAGATTATCGATGATCGCTTCCACGACGTGCCGGCCGTAGCTGCGGTCGACCATGAGCTGAACATTGGGGAAGCGCTTCTTGTACTCGGAAAAGACGGTCGGCAGAACGTAGATGCACGTGGCTTCGTTCGCGGCGATCACGAGTTCACCGCGCGGAACGCGATCGAGCTCATTGATCGAGTCCTGCGCGCGCCGCCGCAGGTCGAGTATCTGTTCCGCGTAATCGCACAGGATCTTCCCCGCCGGCGTGAGCTGGATGCGCGTCCCAAGCCGTTCAAACAGCGAGCAGTTCAGTTCCTGTTCCAGTTGGCGCACCTGAGCGCTGATGGCGGGTTGGGTACGGAAACAGGTCTGAGCTGCCTTGGAAAACGACTTAAGTCGCACGATCTCAAGGAAAGTGTGAAGCTGATCAAGGTCCATGTGCTACCTGGCAGCATCCTCATATTAACATCCAGCGGATCCTCTCCAGCACCTGGTTACGCCGTGAACCCGCGATAACGTCAAGCCCGCACGCTCCGTCCGCGACCATCGTGTATGGGTTCGCCGCCAGACGCAAGGAGGCGCCGGGAGCGCCGGCAGTGGCAAGAATCTGCTTTATATTTTCCTCCCAACTGCCTGATCGCAAAACGATTCTTCGTAGCAGATAAAGTCCTTTAGGAGAGTTTCACAAACGCCGTCAGTACGCCGGAGCGGCCGACGCGAAGTCTCTGCCGGCACCCGCGCGGCACCACACGAGGAAACCCGCCGCAGGCGCCGATGCCCGAAAGGACACGGCGGCACAGGCCGCTGCAAAGAGCACAACGGTCTCCGCCGTGACGCAGCAGCGCGCTGCTCAGCCGGCTCCTTTTTCCACACATTTTGCGGATCTTCCAGGCAGTGTGGCACGTACACATTTATTGAATCCGCGGACATTCCGGGCAGAAAGCGGGCGGGAGACAACCCATCTGGAACAGAATATGGGAGAAGATGTTGGTGCGGTCATGACGGTTGGCGGCGTGGCGCCACAGACCGATGAGCGGCGGCAGCACGGTTTCGCCAGGCGGCAACCGGCCCCAGGCTCATCGCGCGGCAGGCCCAGCGGGATAGTCGGAACGCCATCAGATCGCCCGGATCTTCGTGGCGGCAGAAAAGAAGAAGAAGATGGCCAGCGTCGGCGGCAGGCCGCAACATCGTGTGGGCGGCCGGTGCAATCGGGAATGCGTTGAATCTGTATAAATCGATGACAAAACTTCAACTGACGGCTTTTCTTGTGTGCGCTCCTTTGGTACTGGCCGGCGGCGCCGCCGCGCAGTCGGAAATCAGAATTGAGCCCGCCAAGGGCGGCTTGGGCTGGCTGACTCATCCTTACCAGCCAAGGTCGGTCCCACCGATCAACCTGGCGAACAGTTCGCGTTTTGGAACGTTGCTGCGGGCGGGAAATCTATATCTCTCGGCGCCCGACGTCGTGGCGCTTGCCATCGAAAACAACATCGACGTGGAAGTGCAGCGCTATGGCCCGCTGCTCGCCCGCGAGGTGCTGCGGCGCGCCAAAGCCGGCGGCGTCCTGCGCAGCGTCGGCGTAGGCGTAGCCTCCGGACCGCAGAGCGTCAGTTTGCAAGGTGTGAGCGTGAACGCGGGCGGGACATCCGGTTCGGTCGGCGTCAGTTCCGGCGGTGGCATTCTGACCCAGTTGGGCCCGAGCATCTCCTCGTTCGATCCGACGGTGTCGGCGTTCGTCAATTTCGCGCATTCCACCTATCCGCAGAGCAACACGGTTCTCACGGGGACGAACGCGCTGACAATGGACACGCGCGGCGTGCAGGCGCAGTACTCGCAAAGCTGGAGCTTCGGCATGAGCTCGGCGCTGACCTATTCCAGCCAGCGCACCAAAGTGAACAGCCAGTACTACACGCTGAACCCGTACACCTCCGGCGCGCTCGATCTGCAGATCACGCAGAATCTGCTGCAAGGTTTCGGCTCCGCGGTCAACGGGCGCAATATCCGGGTGCAGAAGAACAACCTGAAGGTGACTGACCTGCAGTTCAAACAGCAGTTGATCACGACCGTCTCGGCCGTGCTGAATCTGTATTGGGATCTGGTCAGCTTCAACCAGGACGTGAAGGCGCGCGAGCGCGCGGTTGACACGGCGCAACGGCTGCTCGACGACAACAAGCGGCAGGTGGAGATCGGCACGCTGGCGGAGATCGAAATCACCCGCGCGATGTCGCAGCTATACGCCAGCAAACAGGATCTGGTGATCGCCCGGACGAACCTGCTGCAGCAGGAGACGATCCTCAAGAACGCGCTCAGCCGCGCCGGCATCGCCACGTCCGAACTGGCTGATGCGCACATCATCCCACTCGATACGATCGCGCAGCCCGGAAAAGACGAGACGGCGCCGGTGGAGCAACTGGTGACCGAGGCGCTGGAAAAACGGCCCGAAATCCAGCAGAGCAACATCAACCTGCAAAGCAACCGCATGAACCTGGTCGGCATCAAGAACTCGCTGAAGCCGAGCCTGCAGGCGTTTGCCGAACTCACCAACAACGGCTTGACGGGCGACGCCACGGCGCTGGCGGTGGCCGCGGGCGGCGCCGGTCCGCTGGCCGGCGGTTACGGCAACATGCTCGGCCAGATCTTCCGCCGCAACTACCCGAACTACTCGGCGGGCTTCTCGCTCAACATCCCGTTGCGCAATCGCGCGGCTCAATCGGACTACGCGACCAGCCTGATTGAGATCCGGCAGAACGAACTGACACTCCAGAAGAACGTCAACCAGGTCCGCGTCGACGTGCAAAACGCCGTGATCGGTCTGCAACAGGCGCGGGCGCGCTACGATGCCGCGGCCAAGGCGCGCGTACTGGCCGAGCAGACGCTGACCGCCGATCAGAAGAAGTTCGAACTGGGCGCGACGACCGCGTTCCAGGTGGTGCAGGATCAGCGCGATCTGGCGACGGCGCAAAGCTCCGAAGTGCAGGCGATGGCCAACTTCACGCATGCGCAGATCGCCATGGACCAGTCGCTCGGGCGCACGCTCGAAGTCAACAACATATCGCTGGAAGAGGCGCTGAAAGGCCAGGGCGGACCGGGCGGCGTCAAAGCGCAACCGGAGGTGAAACAGTGACCGGTCATACCTCCTCCTGGACGCCACGCTGGCGAGCCGCGCTCGCTGCGGTGTTGTGCGTTGTCTTCCCCGTCTCGCCAGCTCTCGCGCAGGATGCGTCGATTGCGCCGGTGAAGCCGGCCGCGTCGATCCTGTTCCGGCCGTATGAAGCCGTAAACGTACCCGCAGTGCGGCTGAACGATTCGACCCGCCTGCACGATCTGATTCGCGACGGCAAACTCTATCTGACAGCTCAGGACACCATCGCGCTGGCGCTGGAGAACAACATCGATCTCGAAATCGCGCGCTACGCTCCGATATCGGCGGCGTGGCGGGTGACGCGCGCGGAAGCCGGCGGCGCGCTGCCCGGCGTTCCGAGCGCCTCCTCGCAGGCCTCATCGGTGGCCAGCGGCCAGGGCGTCCTCGGCAGCCAGGCGGCCGCGGGCGTGCAGGGCGGCAGCGTCGGCTCGGTGAGCAAGGGCACCGGCAACGCTTCGATTTCTCAGATCGGCCCGGTCACCCAGACGCTGGATCCGACGATCCAGGAAACGACGACGTTCTCGCACCAGACCTCGCCGCAGGTCAACAGCGTGCAGAGCCTGACCTCGGCGCTGGTCACCAATCAGCGTACGTACAGCGGATCCATCCAGGAGGGCTTCCTGAGTGGCGGCAGCATGTCGCTTAGCTATAGTAACCATTACTTGAATGAGAACTCGCCGACCGACGTACTGAATCCCTCGGTGGCGCCGAGCCTGTCCCTTTCCGTGCAGCACAACCTGCTGCAGGGCTTCGGCACGGCCGTGGGCGGACGCACGATCGCGGTGGCGAAGATCAACCTGAAGACGTCCGACGTCACCTTCCGCAACCAGGTGACCGCGGTCGTCAACAGCGCGCTGAATGCTTACTACGCGGTCGTCGCGGCGGACGAGGATCTGAAAGCGAAGTCCGATGCCTATGACGTCGCGGCGACGTTCCTGCGCGACACGGCCAGACAGATCGAAATCGGCACGCTGGCCGAGACTGATCGCATCAAGGCCGAATCGCAGGTGGCGACAACGAAGCAGGACCTGGTGGTGGCGGAGACGACACTCAAACAGAATGAGGTCACGCTGAAGAACCTGATCAGCCGCAAGGGCATCGCCGATCCGCTGCTGGCCAATGCCCGCATTGTCGCTGTCGACCGGATCGTGATGCCAGAGAAAGACAACCTCCCGCCGGTCCAGGAACTGGTGGCCAAGGCGCTCGCCAACCGACCGGATCTGATTGCCGAGCGGGCCAATCTCACCGCGGCGCAGATCTCGGCCAAGGGTACGCAGAACGGCGTGCTGCCGGTCCTGGTGGGCTTCGCCGGCACCAGCAACGCTGGCCTGGCGGGCACGCCGCGCACCGCGACGTCGGGCGCCGATCCGTATTTCGTCGGCAGCACCGGCACGGCGCTGGGCCAGGTGTTCCGGCGCAACTTCCCGGCCGAATACGGCGGCGCGTATTACCAGATGACAGTGCGCAACCGGCAGGCGCAGTCCGATCAGGGGATCGACCAGTTACAGCTTCGCCAGACGGAGCTGGGCCTGCAGAAGGACCTGAACCAGGCGCACGTGGACGTGATGAACGCGATGGTGGCGATCCAGCAGGCGCGGGCCCGCTATGACGCCGCCGTGCAAAACCGTGAACTCGCGCAGATGCTGCTCGATTCGGAGCGTAAGAAGTTCGCGATCGGCGCTTCCACACCCTTCAACGTGATCCAGCAGCAACGCGATCTGGCGGCCGCCGAGTCGTCGCAAATTGCGGCGCTGGTCGCTTACAACAATGCGCGCATCGCTCTGGACCAGACGGTCGGCCAGACGCTTGAAGTGAATCACATTGCGATTGCCGAAGCGCAGGCCGGCAAAGTCGCGCGACAGTCGATGCTGGCGCCGGTGCACTGAGGCGCACCGTGAACAACGGGCCGGCGGGAAAGCCGCCGGTCGATGCCGTGGGCGCCCTTAGTAATCCATCGGCAGCGCGCGTAACTCCTCGAAGGTGAAGACCGGACCGTCCTTGCAGACGTACGCCGGTCCGGCATTGCAGCGTCCGCACTTGCCGACGCCGCACTTCATGCGATTCTCAAGGCTAGTGTAGACGTTACTCATCCGCGCGCCCATACGCTCCAGCACGGGGATCGTGTTCTTGATCATGATGGGCGGACCGATCACCAGCGCGACGGCGTTCTGAGCAGGGATGTCCGCGCGCTCGAAGACGGCCGGCACAAAGCCGATCTCGCCCGTCCAGTCGGGCGTCTGGCCGCCGGGATCGACGCACTGGATGACGCGTACGCGCGGGTGCTTCGCCCACTCGGAAAGCTCATCGACAAACACAAGATCGCCCACCGTACGGGCGCCGTACACGACGGTGATGTCGCCGTAATCGGCGCGATTCTCCAGCGCGTACCAGATGGCACAGCGGATGGGCGGCATGGCGATGCCGCCGCCGAGGAAGATCAGATCCTTGCCGCGCCACTCCTCCATCGGGTAGCCGTTGCCATACGGCCCACGGAAGCCGATCGTGTCGCCTTCCTCCACTTTCCACAATGCGTCCGTCACGCGGCCCACATTGCGGAAACAGAATTCAATGCGGTCGTGCCAGTTCGAACTGGAGCAAATGTTGAAAGTGGATTCACCCGCCCCGAACGCGGAGAAGATGCCGAACTGGCCCACGCGGAAGTGGAACGCGGCGGCGCATGCGGGGTCCTCGAAACGCAGGCGCACCGACTTCACGTCAGAGGTGTGCTGCGTGATGCCGGTCACTTCCATGAGGTCGGGCTTATACAGGTTGTGCATCGCAGATCTCGCTCACGACGGGCAAGACTCCTAGTCCCACCGGGCAGTTGCGCGCGCAATTGCCGCAACCCGTGCAGAGGATCTCGCCGAACTTTTCGGGATAGAGAAAGAACTTGTGATAGATGCGTTGCCGTTGGCGGTCGCCCTGCGCGGGGCGCGGGTTGTGACCGCTCGCGTGCAGCGTGAACTGCGGGAACTGGCAGGCATCCCAGTTGCGCGCGCGGACGCCCGTATTGCCGCGCCGCTCATCGGCGATGTCGAAACAGTGGCAGACCGGACAGGTGTAGGCGCAGGCGCCGCAGCCGAGGCAGGCGAGCGTATGTTCCCGCCAGAAGGGCGCATCGAAATGGTCATGCGCGAACGCACCAACTTGCGCGGCATCGAAGCGCGCTTCCGGCGCTCCGGCAACTTGCGGCGGCGTCCCCGCGCCGTCGCCGAACAGCGCGCGGCCTTTGTCCGTAAAGACGCGGATCGCGTAGCGTTCATCGCCCAGCTCGTACAACATTGCGTCCGAGCCTTTTTCCGCCGCGGGGCCAAGCCCGACGCTCGTGCAGAAGCATGCGTCGTCATGCGACGAGCAGGCCAGCGAAATCACGGTGGTTGCCGCGCGGCGCCGGTTGTAAAACTCGTCCTGAAAATCCCAGTTGAAGACCTTGTCGAGAATCGGCAGTGACGCCGCCTGGCAAGGGTGCGCGCCGACCACGATCTGCTCCGGCACCGTCTCGGGCGCACCGGTCAACTCGACGCGATTCTGCTCAATCCGGTAACCGTAGAGCGCTTCGTGGCGCGGGAATACAGCTTCCTTGATCGAGTTCGAAGGCTGCTCCCAGCCATCCAGGCGCACGGCTTCCGCCGACGCGAGCGGCGCAAATTCGATCAGCCCGGGCTTGATCCCGACCGGCCCGATCACTCGCTTGCCCGCTTCGATCCAGCCAGCCACCATCGTGCGGAGATCTTCTCGCGAGATTGCGCCGCTCATCGGATGAAGTCCTCCTGATCCTGAATGGCGAAGGCGCCGACCGGGGGCTCGGCCATGGGGTCCATCCCCGCGCGGTAGCCGAGCTCCTTCTCGGCGACACGGGCGAGCGTCAGGTTCAGCAGCCGCAGGTCGATCCCCTCGGGACAGGCGCGCGTGCATTCGTCGCAACCGACGCAGCGCCCGGCCAGATGCATGGCGCGCGCGATGTGCCACGCGAAACTGCCCATGCGGTCCGGCGCAGTCGAGATGGCCTGCGGCCGGTTCTTGTCGACGAGGCAGCGCTCGCAGTAGCACAGCGGGCAGACCTGCCGGCAGGCGTAACACTTCACGCAGCGGTCGAATTCCGCCGTCCAGAACGACAACCGCTCTTCCGGCGCCATTTGCAGAATCCGTTCGACGACCGCGTAGCGATCACCTTCGGGCGTGACGGTTGCCTCCGCGGTTCCGATCGTCTCGTCGGCGAATCGCGGCTGACGCGTGTCGCACGCCGCACACTTCGGCTGCCCCGCGCCGCCGCAGGCCATGCCGATCACGTAGATACCGGCGCGGCCGAGTTGCGATTCCTTTTCGAGTTGAACCAGCGCGCGCTCGTCGCAGCCCTTCACGACGATGGCGGGCCTGCCAAGCGCGCGCACTTCCTTGCGCTTCAGGTACGTGGCTAGATTTGCCAGGCAGGTTACATTCCAGACGAGTTGCGCCGCGTCTTCCGGCCTGGTGATGAACACCGGTCCGCGCGCGCCATAGCCGATGACAACTTTCACGGTCCCGTCGCTCAGCAGTCGCGCCGCAGTCGCGCGCAGCTTCTGCTCCGCCGCGGTCCAATGGTCCGCGGGAGCGGGCGCTGGCGCCGGTGCGTCGATCGCTTCCACGCGCGGCGTCGCTTGGTATGGATGATACGGTCCCAGTTCCCTCGTCTGCTCGGTGATCTCCGTGATCACCTGCTGGAACTTCTTGCCTTCGGCCGCGCTGATCCAGGTGAAGTGCAGCCGCCGCATATCGAAGCCGATGGTTTCGAGCAGGCTGCGAAACAGCATCCAGCGCCGGCGCGCATGGTAGTTGCCGGCGGTGTAGTGGCAATCGCCGGGGTGGCATCCCGAAACCAGCACCGCGTCGGCCCCCAACTCGAACGCCTTCACCACCAGATTCGTATCGATACGTCCCGTGCACGGCAGCCGGACAATGCGCACGTTCGGCGGGTACTCCAGCCGCGCCGTACCCGCCAGATCGGCGCCGAGGTACGTGCACCAGTTGCAGACGTAGGCGAGAATGCGGGGCTCGAACCCGTTGTTGCCGCTCATACGAGCGCCTCCACCATCGAGTAGATCTCCTCTTCCGTGAAGCCCTCCAGGTCCGCGCTCTTCGAGGGGCAGACGGCCACGCATGTGCCGCAGCCCATGCACAGGCCCTGGTTCACGCGTGCGGTGTGTTTGATCAGCGCGCCGTTGCGCGCGCGGACTTCGGCCTTCTCTATGGCGTGGTACGGGCAGGTGCGCACACAGGCGAAACACGCCGCGCAAGTCTGTTCATTGATGTGCGCGATCTCGGGCTCGCGGGACAGTTCGCTGGCGGCGAAAGTGACCGCCACCTTGCTCGCGGCCGCCGACGCCTGCGCCACTGACTCGGGAATATCCTTAGGCGCCTGGCACGCGCCGCAGACGAACACGCCCGCGGTGTTGGTCTCCACCGGCCGCAGCTTGGGATGCGACTCGAGCAGGAAGCCATTCTCGTCGTAGCCGATGTTAAGCCTCTGCGCCAGCGCCTCCACGCCGTCCGCCGGGCGCATGGCCGCGGCCAGCACGACGAGGTCGGCATCCACGGTAACGGGCACGCCGGCCAGCGTATCGGCGCCGCGCACGATCAGCTTGCCGTTCTCCTCGGTGATTTTCGATACGCGGCCGCGATAGTACTTTGCGCCATCCTGCTCGATGGCCCGCCGCACGAATTCTTCATAGCCCTTGCCGCCGGCGCGAATGTCCATGTAGAAGACGTGCGCCTGGCCGTCGTGCACCTTGTGCTTATAAAGCATCGTGTGCTTGGCCGTGTACATGCAGCAGATCTTCGAGCAGTAGGCCAGGCCCTTGGCGTTGTCGCGCGAGCCTACGCACGAAATGAACACGACGGTCTGCGGGATCCTGCCGTCCGACGGGCGCTTCAACTCGCCGTTGGTCGGACCCGACGCGGACACCAGCCGCTCGAACTGCAATGAGTCGATGACGTCTTTGTATTTGCCGTAGCCGTATTCGCCGTAGCCGCGCAGTTTCGCGGAGCTTTGTTCGCGGCCGATGCTGTAGAGCTTGTAACCGGTAGCGACGACGACCGCGCCGACTTTCTCTTCAATCAGTTCGTCCTGATCCTTGAAGTTGATGGCGCCCGGTGCGCACTTCTTCTCGCACAGCCCGCAGCCGTTGCGGATGAGCTTGGCGCAGACGTTTTTGTCGATCACCGGGCGCGCGGGAACGGCTTGGGCAAACGGGATGTAGATCGCCGGCCGCATACCCATGCCGAAGTCGAACTCGCTCGGGTTGCGTTTCAGCGGACAGATCTTGGAGCATTCGCCGCAGCCGGTGCACTTGGTCACGTCGACGTAGCGCGCCTTCTTGCGAATGGTCACGGTGAAATTGCCGATGAAGCCCGCGACCGCTTCCACCTCGGAATAGCTGTAGAGCTGGATGCGCGGGTGCTGCCCCGCCTCCACCATGCGCGGCGTCAGAATACACTGCGAGCAATCGAGTGTGGGAAACGTCTCCGACAGCCCCGCCATCTTGCCGCCGATGGAGGGCTCGCGCTCCACGAGCACCACTTCGTAGCCCGAGTCGGCGATGTCGAGCGCGGCCTGTATGCCCGCCACGCCGCCGCCGATCACCAGCGCCCGGCGCGTCACCGGAACGTGAATCGGCTGCAGCGCATGATCGTGCCGCACCTTGGCCACGGCCATACGAATGATGTCCACGGCCTTCGCAGTGGCCTGGTCCCGGTTCTGATGGACCCAACTGCAATGCTCGCGGATATTGGCCATTTCGAGCAGGTACGGGTTGAGCCCTGCCCAGGCCACCGTACGGCGGAAGGTCTTCAGATGCATGTGCGGCGAGCACGAAGCGACCACGACGGCGTCCAGCTTTTCGGCGGCGATCTTGTCGCGGATCAGCGCCTGGCCGGGGTCCGAGCACATGTACTTGTAGTTCTCCGCGCAGCGCACGCCCGGCAACTTCGCGCACGCCTCCACGGCCCGGTTCACATCGACGGTCCGCGCGATGTTCTCGCCGCACCAGCAGATGAAGACGCCGACGCGTGACATCGCTCATGCCTCCTTGCCGGCCACAACGAAGTGGCGGTCGGCGCCCAGTTCGCGCGTGCTCAGGCCCAGCGCCATGCCAACGGCGTCGGTCAGGTAGTAAACCGGCAGGCCGAATTTTTTGCCGGTATGCTCTTCGATCGCGGCCTGCCGCATGTCCAGGTTCACGTGGCACATGGGGCACGCCACCACCAGGCAGTTCGCCCCGTGCGCCGCCGCGTTCGCCAGAATGCGGCCCGAGAGTTCAAGCACCGTCTCCGGGCTCGCCATGGTCATGCCCGCGCCGCAACATTCGGTCTTGTAGTTCCACGCCACAGGCTTCGCGCCGAGTGCCATCATGACCGCTTCCATCGATTGCGGCTGCTCCGCGTCATCGAATTCGACGACCGTGGGCGGGCGCACGAGCAGGCAGCCGTAATAGCATGCCGGCTTCAGGTCTTTGAGCGGCTGCTGGACGGCTGCCTTCAACGCGTCCAATCCGATACGGTCGAAGATCTGGATCAGGTTCAGCACGCGCGGCCCGCCGTCGACCTTCGCCTCGACCATGCTCGAAATCTCCGTACGCAGTTGCGGATCGTGCTCGACCGCCTGCTGCGCACGCAGCAACTGCATTGAGCACATCGGGCATGGCGCCAGCATTTCCGCAAAACCCTGTGCGTGCGCCAACGCCAGATTGCGCGCCGGCAGCGCCACCGCCAGCTTGTGGTTCAGCGAATGCGCCGCCGTAGCGCCGCAGCAAACCCATTCGTCGATCTCTTTGAGCCCGACGCCGAGCGCCGTCAGGCACACGCGCAGCGACTGCTCGTAATCGTTCGATGAGCCATGCAGCGCGCAGCCCGGGTAATAGCCGAAGTTCATTGCGCACCTCCGGCGGCGCGCTCGAAAATGCGCTGCACCACACCGCGGTCGCGCACCTTCTCGCCGCGCAGGTGCAGCTTGCGCCGCTTTTGCAGTTGCCCGGCCAGCCCGGCATCTTCGAACAGGAACGGCACGCTGCGTCCGCGAAAGAAAACTTCGCCTTTGAAGGCGGCGATCAGCTCGATCTCATTCAGCCGGCCATTGCGCCGGATGTTGTTGAGAAACGCCTTCTGGAACACGACGGTGCGGCGCTCGGCCGCAGCGGCGCTGCCGCGCTGGAATGCCAGTTGCCGCAGCGCGTCCATCACCGCCGCGCAGTCCACCGACTTGGGACAACGCGTGGAGCAGGTCTGGCAGGAGACGCACTTCCAGATCGAATCCGCGCGCAATGCCGTTTCGGTGTCGCCGAGTTGCAACAGCCGGATGAGCCTGGTGGGCGGCGTGTCCATGTATGGCGCCACGGGGCAGCCCGCCGTACATTTTCCGCACTGATAGCAGGCCCCGATGTTTGCGCCGCTCAGGGACTCGACGTCCGCAGCGCTCAACGTCGTGGTGGAGGCTGGTTCCGTCACGCTTTCCGAACCTTTCCGGATTGCGAGCCGCGCCGGCGGACCGCAGTCCTACGCCGGTGTCACCGATCGTGTCGCGCTCTGTGCTCAGACCGCCACATGCCAGATTCGAACCCGCTGTGCAGGATACCAGAAAGCCGCCGGTATTTCAGAGTCAATGCTCTGAAACAGCGCAGGCCGTGACGGTTCGGAAATGGCCGCCCTACGTCTCGATGCGTTTCTCCCCGGCGTTCCAGCGGACGCGGCGGCCGGTGCGCAGCGACTCGATCGCCATGCAGTTGACCACGTTCGTACGCTGTCCCATTTCGATAGTGGCAATGGGCTCGGAGCGGTCGCGGACGCTTTTCAGAAAGTTCGCGATATGCGTGTGGCTGGCCGGCTCGAATGAGCCCGGCTCGCGGCGCTGCTGCGTGGCCTGGAGATCCACGTCCATGCTTTGCGGATAAAGCGCGAAGGACTCGCGGCCCAGATCGAAGCGTGCCTTCGTGCCGTGAAACTGCTGCATCTGGTCGTTGAACATGCGGTACTGCATGGCGGAGTAGCCGAGCGTGAAAACCAGAATGTAGCCCTCGGGGAACTCAACGGTCATGCTGCACGTTTCGGGGATCTCGGCCCCGGGAATGCGCGGCGGCGCGCTCGCGCTCGTCACCGCCACCGGGTAGCCCGAGTTCATCATCCACTGCACGCCGTCGACGATGTGCGCCGCCTGCCCGACGAATATTCCGCCCGAGTAGTCGTAGTAGTGCAGCCAGTTGAAATAGCGCGACGCGTCAAGCGGTCGCTTCGGCGCCGGGCCGAGGAACAGATCCCAATTCAGCTTGCCTTCGAGCTTCGAATTGTTCAGCGCGCCCCAGTAGTTGGTCCACCACGCGTTCACCAGCCGGATGGGCCCCGTGGCGCCGGAATCTAAAATGCGCTTGGCCTCCTGGTAGAGCGGATAGCTGCGCCGCTGCGTTCCGATCTGCGCGATGCGCTTGGAGCCGCGCAACGCGTCGAGCATGCGGAAGCCGTCGTCAACGCTATGGGCCAGCGGCTTCTCGACGTAGACGTCTTTGCCCGCCCGTATGGCGTCGATGAACATCTGCGCATGCCAGTGGTCGGGTGTGGCGACGATGACGGCGTCGATCGATTTATCTTCGAGCAGGCGGCGATAGTCCTCGTACGCCGTCGCGCCCGGCGAAGCCTCTTTCAAACCCTGCTGGACGTGCGGTTCATAGACGTCGCAGACGGCCGCAACCTCGGCGCCCTGGGCGACGAACTGCTTCGTCAGATATGTTCCGCGCCCGCCCGTGCCAATCGTCGCGCAGCGGATCCGGTCGTTCGCGCCGGCAATGCGAGCGCGGCCGAGCGCCGTCGCGGCCAGCGCAGTTCCAGTCACAAAGGCCCGCCGGTCGAGTTGCATGCGTCACCTCCACGAAAGTTCGCGAGATACAGGCTCAAACCGCATACAGTCTATAGGGCCGCGAACGCGTCGGGAAGCCCCCACGAGCAATCAGAACAGTACTTTCAGCGATAGCTGGATCTGACGCGAGTTGCCGGATGTCTTGCTGATCAACCCGAAGCCGGGTCCCAACAGAACGTTGTTCGGCAGTCCGAAGTTCACCAGGTTGAAAACGTTGAACACCTCGGCGCGGAATTGCAGCACCGCGCGTTCGGGATTCGATGGCAGACCGATGGGCGTGTTCTTGATCAGCGACACGTCGAAGTTATGGAAACCGGGACCGCGGAACGTGTTGCGCCCGAGCGTGCCGAAGCGGCCATGATTGGGGCCCGTGCCACCGGCGACGTTGATCGGAATCGAGAAGTACGACGCATTGTCCGCGCCCAGCCCGAAGTAGTCCTCGCGCACGGTGCGGGACGTCGACAGCACCGGCCTGCCCGTCTGATCCGGCCGGTCGGCGCCATTCGAGCCCATGCCCGTCTGCTGAATGCCCGACAGGATGTTGAACGGCGAACCCGTCGCCAGCGTGCCGACGCTCATCAGCGACCAGCCGCCGGTGAAGCGTTTGCCGAGCGTCCGCAGCAGCGGTACCCGGCCGACCGCCAGGTCCTGCACCGCGTTGAACGAGGACGAGTGCGTCGCATCGAACGTTGACGGTCCCTTCTCGGCGCCGACGTTGAACGGATTCTGTGGCGAGGTCTGCAGCACCGTCCCCGAAGACGACGAGACGAAACCGCCCAGCACGGCGCTGGTGTCATCCAGCGACTTCGAGAAAGTGTAGCTGGCCTGGAATCCCAAGCCGTAGCGCAGTGACGTTTTGGACACCGAAACCTGCAGCGAATGGTAGGTCGAATGCGAGTCGCTGGAAGTGATGTCGATCGGGCCGAAACCGCCCGCCACCTTGCCGGTACTGTCGAATTGCGTGTAGCGCGCAACCGACGGGTCGGCGCCGCCGTAGCCGTTTGGAAAGTTGATGCGCGCCAGTTTCACACCCACGGCCGCGACATAAGCGGCGTTGACCGTGAGATCGCCGACGTTGCGTTCGACGCCGGCCGTGTAGCTGCCGACGTAACCGTTGCGCGTGTTGCGAGCCATGCCATAAGCTGTGACGGCGCGCAACTGCTTGTCCGGGCTGAGCGCGGCCAGATCCCGCTCGAAGCGCGTGATGTCCATCTCCGTGTTCGGCGCCACGTCCATCGAGTTGCCCGCGGCGTAGATCATTTTGCCAGATGGCGTATAAGCTTCCGGGAGGGTGATGGAGACCGGTGAATTGGAGAACGAGATCGGCGCGCCCGGCGCCGCCGACTCATACAGCGAAGCCACGAAGGGCAGTCCGCCGGTCACCATGTTTTGCTGCCACAAATTCGGCAGCAGGGTCGTGATAGAACCGCCCGCGCGGAAGATGGTTTTGTCGTTGAGCCTCCAGTCGAACGCCACGCGCGGGCCCCAGCCGTTCCAGTCTTTGTCATAATGCGGATCCGGATTGACGAGGAACTGGGCGCCGTCCTCGCTGAAGAATGTGCCCGAAGCCAGATGATGGCCTTCGTGAATGCGCGAGTTCATCTCATAGCGCAGGCCGTAGCTCAGGCTGAAATTCGGCGTGACTTTCCACGTGTCGCGAAAGTAGACGTTGTAGGCCTGGCGCCGCACGGCGGCCTCGCCCATCATGTCGCCCTGGGAGAAGAGCGGCGGCGCTACCGCGACGGTGTAAGAGAATGGTGTGGCCGTGAGGAAGCCGGTCAGCGAGTCCGGCAGAGCGTCGCCGGCGTTGATGTCATGCGCGCCACTTGCGGAACGGATGGTCACCGGCGAATAGGCCGCTCCGCCGCCGAAGGTATACAGCCCGTTGGGATCGGTGCCAAAGATGGTGGTGTCGAGATTGACGCGCGCCTCAAAGCCAGCCTGCAACGTGTGCTGGCCGCGCACGAGCGTGAAGTCCTGGCGCGCCTGATAAAGGTTTCCGAAGGCGCCCATGATGGAGCCCGCTGGCGAGTTGTAGGGCTCGAACGCGCTGTCGGCGAAAGTCAGGCCGGACTGCGTCTGGTTGTGCGCGGAGAAGATCGGCGTGGAGCGGACGTAGCCCAGCGTGGTCACCGCGGTGAAACGCGCCGACGGCGTCCAGGTGGCCGAGAAGCCGGCGTTGCGCTGGCGATCGAGAAACGGAATCGAGAACGTCGGGTTGATGGCCGTCTGGCTGGGATTGGTGAGCGGTCCATCGACGTTGTTCAGATTGAAGCGCGCGAAGAGCGCGAGCTTGTCGGAAACTTTGTGGTCGAGGCGCACGGAGAACTGATCGGTCTGCGTCCGCACCTTCGACGACGTTGCGTAGGTGCGCGCGCCGTAGGGCCCTTGCGGATCGTTGGGCATTGGGTAACCGGCGAGCGCGGTCGCCATGCGTGAATCCACCGGCACGATCAGCGTGTCGCCGGGAAACGCGGTCGTATCGAGTCCGCGGCGTTCGTCGGCGGTCGGCACCGGCAGCACCTGCGTGGTGCCGAGCACCTGACGGAAGCCCTGATACTGCGCAAAATAAAACGTCCGGTTGCGGCCGTCGTAGCCGGGCAGCACCACCGGTCCGCCGTTGGCCACGCCGAACTCGTTGCGCGCGAAAGGCGGGATGCGGCCGGGCTGCGCGACCGAACGCCGGTCAAAGAAATTGCGCGCATCGAAGGCGGCGTTGCGCACGAACTCGAACAAGCTGCCGTGCAGATCGTTTGTGCCGGACTTGGTGGTGATGGCGGTGAAGCCCGCCGCGCCGTGACCGATGTCGGCGGGCATGACGCCGGAACTGGAGTTGATCTCCTGGATGGCGTCGACGTTGAAATTGGAGAACGTCGCGCCGCCCATTTCCGGATCGGTCGTGTCGACGCCGTCCATGGCAAACACCGTCGCTGTGCCGCGCTGGCCGTTGACCGTGAACTGCTGGGTGAAATTGGCCGCCCCGTTCGTGTCAGTCTGTGTACCGGCAGCCTGCAGCAGAAGCTGGCTGAAATCGCGTTTGTTCAGCGGCAGCGCCGAGACCTGTTTGCTCGAAAGCTGCTCGCCGCCGGTGGATTGCGAATCGGCCTGCAACAATACGGCGCCCGCGGCCGTGAGACGCAGACTCTGCTGCATCTGCGCGCCGGCGGCGAATTCCACGTCGCCCGCGACCGCGCCCGAGCCGCCGCTCCACTGAACTTTCACGGCGTACTTGCCGGCGGGAATGGCTTTGATCTCGAACACGCCATCGGCCGCGGTGCGCGTGTTGAGATCCTTGTTCAACGTGACCTGCGCGCCAGCGACCGGTTGCCCCGCGGCATCGCGCAAGGTCCCTTTCCAACTGGCAAGCGGAGTCTCGGCCGACACCAACAGGAGGAAAAGAGGCAAAACGCTGATGGTGTACCGCAGACGGCGCTGCCAGGAGAAGTCAAGCGTGGACATTAAGTTTGCAGCATATCGCACGATAGGCGCTCCGTCATCCGCGGCGGAGCGCCGCGCGCGACCCGACTCAGGCGCTCAGCACCGGATAGCAGGTGAACAACTGATCGCTCAATTGCCAATACGGAATGTACTCATGATGCGGAGCGCCATCGATAGTGAAATGCAGCGGCGCACCGGCCTTGGGCTGCAGCCGTTTGACGATGTCCTGCGGACTCGCCGGCAGCGCCGTGTTGCCCTTGTCGTCAATCACACCCGCTTCCTTACCGATGAGCGCCATCAAAATGGGACCGTATTCGATGGCGTATTGCTCCTTGCCGGCGACCCGTTCAATGCCGGGGTAGTGCGTCAGGCGGAAATCCATCGGCAGCGTGAAGGCGATCGTGTCGCCGTCTTTCCAGGTGCGGTTCAGCGTCACGAACGAGCCCGGCTTGCCCGTACCTGCGGACGCGCCATTCACGCGGATGGTCATGTCGCGAGCAGCCCACTGCGGCACGCGGATGCGCAGCTTCATGCTGGTGGGCGCAGCCGCAGTCAGGCGCATTTCGACATCCGGCTTGAACGGGAATGCGCTCGTCAACTGGAGCTTGAGCGGCTTGCCAGCGTGCTCCCAGCGGATGGTTGAAGACTCGTAGAGGTTCACATACAACCCGTCGGGCGCAAGCGAGTAGGCGAACTCCGGCATGGCGCCGAGGAAGCGTGTGCCCTGCCCTTCGCAGCAGGTGTTGATGTGGATGCCGGTTTTGAAGTCCTTTTTGCCGACGAGATTGGCGTGGTACATGATGCCCTCGGTGCCGACCTGGTTGGCCAGCGCCGAGTTGTAGATCGCCTTCTCAATCTCGTTGACGTACTTTTCCTGCTCGGGATAAACGAAGTGCAAACGCTGGCTCAACAGCGCGAAAAACACGCTGCCGCACAGCTCGCCAGTTTCGGCATGCAGCTTGTACGAGCCGGGCGGGTAGACGCCGAATTCGGTGATGGTGATGGTTCCGCCGACGTGCTGCCACTTGTCGTGATAAAGCTCCCACCCACCCATGGCCGCGTCCAGGTAGCGCTGCGCGCCGGTGGCCGTGTAGATGTCCATGTACGCTTCGAGATCGGTGATCAGGTAGCAGTGCGGCCGGTCGTAGGGGTATTTCCAGATGGCCCGCTCGTCGCGCGCCGCGAGTTGATCGAGCCAGTAGTTCTCCTGGAAATACTGCTGGATCACCTGAATGTCCTTGGCCTTGCCGAGCGGCGTGTGCGCCATGCGCGTGTTGCCGATCATGCCCTGCACGCCCTGGATGGCGCCGCGCAGCAGCTCGGGCAGGTACTTGCACTGATCGAACCAGTCGTAATAGCCGCGCAGCAATTGGAACGCGTCGGGCCGCCCGCCGTAGCCCGCTTCGATCAGGCCGTGCGTCAACCACGCGCGCGTGTAAGCCGCGCGCTCGGATTGGAAGATCGTGTCCTCCGGGTAGGCCATGATGTAGCCGTTAGGCTGCTTGCATTCCGCGATGCCGTCAACCACCTGGTTCAGACGCTTCCGCAGCTCCGCGTGATCGGTCCAGCGCACCGAGTTACCGGCGCCCATCAGAAAGCGCCCGGCGTTCGAGCCCGCCAAGTCGGTCTGCCAGAACTGATGGGGCTTGCGCAGTCCGGGCGGGTTGGGCTTGCCCGCGCGATCGCGAAATTCCTTGAGCAATTCGTCAGCGCTGAAGGAGCCGAGCAGATACGCAATGTTGTTCTGGAAGCCCGTCGCCATCGGACCGCCGTCGAGCGTCACGCCCTTCAGCGGCGCCTGGACCTTGTACGTCACCCTCTTCCACGCGGCAGCGGGAAGCACGTTGGCCGGGTTGTCCGTGATGTCGGTTTCGCCCTGCGGCCGTGGCGCCCGCGTCAACGCCGTGACGCCGAGCAGGCCCTTCTCCGAGTCGGCGATGGGCCGGCCTTGCGCCGCATCCCGGCCGCCGGAAAGGACATCGAGCTTGGCCAGCGCGAAATAGTGCTCGTTCCACTTGCGCGTGGCGAGGCCCGTCACCGTGACGCGCACATAGCGCCCGCGCACGGCGCAACGGAACTGCTGGATGTGGTCGACCGGATCGGGATAGTCGGCGCCCGTCTCGTCGGCCACCATCGCGGCGCTCTTGAACTCCGGATCATCCGCAGCCTCAATGCGGAAGCGCAGCGGAAAGCCTTCGCTCTTGAAGTTGTCGCCGGGCATGCCAAAGCGCGGATAGAGCTTCACGGCGTCGATCGGGTGCGAAGTCCCGAGGTCCACCTGCACCCAGCGCGTCGCGTTCGGCAGCAACGCATCGGGAGAGACATAGCCATCACCCGGAGGCCAGGGAAAGCGGCCCGCGTCATGCGGTGTCACGCCGCCGCGCACATCCGCGTTCGTCTTTCCCGAGCAGGCCATCGCCCCAAGTGCGATTCCGGCCACGAACTCACGCCGTCGAATACTCATCGTACGGGCAGCATATCGGAGGCTCCCACTCCTTGCAAGCAGGCGGCGGGAGCTAGAACAGCCGGTCTTGTTTGCGCAGCGTGCCGACGCTGCCGATGTTGGCGATCACGAACGAAAAGCGGTACTGGTTTTCATTGCGCGCGCCGAAAGCCAGGCGCCGGATCTGCATGCTGAAAGCGCAGCAATCGGCGTTGTAGCTGATCTGCGTGTTGCCGAATTGCAGCGTCTGCGTGCGGTAATCGTAAATGGCGAGAAAAGCCGCGTTCCAGCCACGTTTCCTGTCGTTGCCGAAGCCGAGCATGCCGCGGAACTGGTCCGAAGGCGCGCTCAACACCTGGTCCGGCGTGGGTTGGCCAATGCACGGGTTCGTGGCATACGTCGAGAGCGGCCGCAACGGCATGCAGCCGACTTCCAGATGGCCGATCGAAGCGAAGACGTTATCGAAGCGCGCGTCGGCCGTAAAGCTGCTATCCACCATCAGCCGGCGGTCGGGATCGTAATCGGCGCGCCATTCGAAGCCGAAGCGCGACAACGGCTGGACGCGCAGCGCCGAAGTGATCGGCGACCAGCCGCGCGGGCGCTCCAGGAAGCTGTACGCGCCGAAATCGGAGGTGCTTTCGACGATGTTGCGCGTCCCGGCGACGATCGCGCCGCCAAAGGTCGGATCGAAATACTTCTGCTGGCTGATTTCCCAATTCAGCCAGTCGCGCACGTCGCCCGAATCGGTCTTGGTCCAGATGCGGTTCACAAGGGTCGCGGTCAACTGCGACGTGTTCGCCACCAGATCGCCCTCGTCGAACAGGATGACCTTGTTGAAGTCGTTCACCCCGCTGATGTTTTTGAACTCGAGCCGCGGCTCAATGGAGTGCTTGAACTTCGCGCCCATCCACTTGGGCGCTTTGTAGATGCGGTAGAGCGACGGCAGGATGATATCGAGATCGAACTCACGGCTGGAGCGCAAGTAGCTCTTTTGCACGACAGTCTGGTTCGCAAGGCTCTCGCCGTACGACGTTTCGCGGAGCGACAGCGACGGCACGATGTGGATGTTGCCCCAGTTGAACGCCGTCGACACGCGCGGCTCAATGTTCAGCCGCGCCATCGCCTGCTTGGTCTGGAACAACGGCTGATCGCGCCGCACCAGTCCGCCGTCAGCCCCGAAGGAGAACCAGACGGGGATAGGTCCCTTGACGATCTGCGTGTCGCGCTCGTGGAAAGCGACGTCGGGCAGATGCCGGATTGTGATTTTGTCGCCTTCGGTGGCGCTGCGGAAGTTTTCCTGCTGCTCATAGGAGACGGAGACGTCGTAAGCGTCCCAATCTTTGGCGGCATACAATGCACTGTTCACTTCCGAAAAGACGGCCTCGTTGAAACTCTCGGTGAAGGCCTGGCGGAAGGTAAAGTCGCTCAACAGGTTCACGACGCCACGCGCGTACCACCCGTTGGGCAGCGCGTCGGCCTCGCCGCGGAAGCTCGCCGTATAGCCGCCCTGTTTCAGCAGTGTTCCGTCGCTTTGCGGCAACCCGCGGTCATTCACGCCGTAGATGTAGGCGTCGAAGCTGGAATGTTGCGTCGGCCGCGCGCTGAAGTCCACGGTGTGGGCAAAGCCCCGCACGCTGTAATACTGCGGGCGGTACATCACTTGGTAACTGCGATTGATCGCCCAGAAATAGCCCGCGCCGAGCATCAGGCCGCGCGAGCTGCTGTTGCCGATGTTGGGCGTGAGGAAGCCGCTGTGGCGCCCTTCTTTTTCGAGCGACTTATAAAAGGCCGGCGCCCACAACAAAGGCAGGCCCCGCAGCCGCAGCAGAGCCTTGTAAGCCAGCGCGTGGTTGTCGGGAATGATGACAATCCGCGGCGACGTCAGCGTCCACCACGACGTGCCCGGCGGGCAGTTGGTCAACGTGCCCTGATAAAGCACGTAGCGGTCTTTCATCCGCTCCGCCCAATCGCCCTGGAAACGCAATGGCTCAGTGGTTGTGAGAAATCCGGGCCGCGGATTCACGTGCCCGGGGGTCGAGCCCGACACGACGTAGAACGTGCCGGTCTCGTTCTTCATGTCGTAATCGGCGCGATCGGCGAAGATCTCGTCACCGCGGTCGAAATCGACGTAGTGAACATGGCCGCGCGCCTCGGCGAAACCCGATTCCTGGTCGTAGCGGATCTCATCGGCCTTCAGCAGAGAGCCGGTGTTCTCGACCTCCGCGTTGCCGCGTAAAATGATAAGCGAGCCGAGTCGCTCCTGACTTTCATCGGAGCGGTACAACGTTTCGCCCGGCGGCGGAGCGTTCTCACGCTGCTGATGCGGTTTGACGACGCGCACCGGAGTGGCCTGCTCCTCTTCCATCGGGCCGGGAATGTAGACACCGCCCTGGTACATCTGGGCACGTAATGGGGCCACAAGCACTGCAACACCGAAACAAATCCACCACAACTTGTAGCGGGCGCTGCGCCGGATTCCGCAAGTTGCAGAAAATCCATGACATTTTCGACGGAATATGTTACGAAAAGGGAGACGACACACGCGTTGCGGCGGCAGAGAATCGCTCAAACCACAAAGCTAACATGATCCAAGATGGGCGGCAACAACATTGAAACGGCGGAGGCCAGGTGATGCAGTGTAATTCGTGCGGCGCTATGAATCCTCCGGAGGCGACCCGCTGCCAGCGGTGCCAGATCCGGTTCACCGCGCCAGCCCGGTACCAGCAATCGGCCGCCGTGCCCCAGTTGGACTACGGGCCGGATTCGCCCGCTCCCGAGGCGCCGCCGGCGCACACTTTCGGAGTCGTGAGCAACCCGAACGCGGCCCGGGTGAGCATGCCGATGCAGCCCGACCTGTTCGCGTACGCACCGCAGGGAAAAGTCGTGCGGATGCGCAACTTCACGGCTGCTCCGGAAACCCGCCGCGTACGCCAGGAACCGCCGCGCGCGGTGCCCGCTGAAGATCCGGCCGGCGATCCGTTGTACGCCCGCCCGAAAACGGCGCCGCGTCACCACTTTTCTTCGTCGCAGTCCGAGTTCGACTTCGGTCCACCGGCGCACCGGCCCTTCACCAACGAACTGAAGCCGGTCAACGGCCTGTCGGCCGCGCCGCTGTCGGTGCGGTTTTACTCGCTGTTGATCGACGCTCTGGTCGTGGGGGTTCTTTCCATCATGTTTGGAGTCGCGGTCTTCGTGTCCTTCCGCGCCTCCGGCGAGAATCTGACGATGGGTGATCTTTACGCCATGCCGTGGTACCTGCTGGCGACGATTCCGATCATGCTCAGCCTGGGCTACAAAGCGCTGTGGGCCGTGTTCGAGCATCCGACCATCGGTTTGCAGAGCTTCGGTCTGGATGTGATCAGCATGGACGGCCATCGCCCGACCATCGGCCAGCGCATGGTGCGCGTATTTGCCGGATGGCTGACCATCGGCGGCATGGTGGGCGCGCTCTGGGCCGTGGTGAGCCAGGAACGCTACTCCATGCAGGATATGATCTCGCAGACGTTCCTCACCACCCGTCCCGAATAGGCACTCGCGCTCGACGCACGCCGCCGGTGCAGAAAAGTGGCAGTGTGCGCGTTTGGGTTCTTATCCTCTTGTTTACGAAGATTTTACCCACTGCCGGCCGGGCGTATCGCAGTGTGGTAGTTGGTGCGCTCTTCCGCAGACAAGGCGGCCCGCTTTCACTGGCCGCCATTGGCAGACGTCAATTCGGTCCGCAATTCCGGCCTTCGAGGAAACCGGCGGCGGTCTCCCGTACGTCGTAACATTTTCGACTACGGTATTAGTGTGCCCGTGCGCCGCGCTATAGCAGACGGCGGGCCGCAGCCGCAACTTGCCTGGCGATGCCGGGTACAGAGAAACTGGCCTATGGGGTGGCACTCATGGCTGCGCTGTGCGCAGCCTGCTCCGGCACGACGGCCCTGGGTAAGCGAAGCTCCGGCGGCGCGGTGAAATGCCGGCGGAAGCGAAAGGAGAACGTTGCTTTTCGGAATCAAACCAGCGCGGCACAGCGCCGGCGGGAGCGGGGGATCGCGGCCGGCCGCGTCCGTGCTCGCCGCGGTGTGCGCGCTCGAGCGGCGGGCCGGACAGCGCGCGACTTCGAGTTACTATTTAGCCACAGCGAATTCGATATTAGATTGCTTTTCGTACTCTTAGAGGGAGTAACGCCATGAATGCTCAATGTGTATTTCGGCGCTTTGCGCGAGCGTCCCGCCTGATTCAATGCGGGCTGATCAGCCTGCAAATTGCGCTCATAGTAAGTTTTGCGCTTGTATTTTCAATGCCGGCTCATAGCCAGGTGTTGACATCGGCAGTCAGCGGATACGTCACCGATGCAAAGGGCGGTCCGGTGGAAGAGGCGCATGCGGCCATCGTCAATAAAGCGACCCGGCAAATGCGCGAGGCCACCACGGATGTGAAAGGCTTCTATGCCTTTCAACAGTTGATGCCCGGTGAGTACGAGCTGACCATCAAGGTCGAAGGTATGAACACATACGTGATTCATTCCATCAACCTTGGCGCCAATCAGAACTCGGAATACAGCGTAAAGCTGCAGGCGCAGGACGCCTCGAAAAAGACGAATGTCGGCGCCGGCAATGTGACGTTCGAAACGCTGACGCCCAAGCTCAGCACGTCGCTCGCCGCCGATGAGCTCGCCGAACTGCCCACCAGCCTGCGCAACCCGCTCCTGACGATCCACGACACGGCCGGCACGACCGCGATTGTAACCGGCGTTACGCCCGCCAACACCGCCGACCAGTACGCCAGCCGCTTCGGCCTCGACGGAGGCCGCCAGGGCGGCTCCGCCATCCTGATTGACGGCGTCCCGATGACTTCGCTGGGCCGCGGCGACGTGCTCGCCACCCCCGGCTTCGAGGCAACCCAGGAAGTGCAGGTCGTGCATAGCGCGGACGACGCGGCCTACGGCCTGAGCTCCGGCGGCGTGGTCAACATCACCACCAAGGCCGGCACCAACGTCTATCACGGCAGCGGTTTTGAGTTCATGCGGAACGACAAGTTCGACGCGAACCGCTGGGAGAACAACAAATACAAAGTCGACCGCCAGCCGTTCCGGCGCAATCAGTACGGCGGTAATATCGGCGGTCCCATCGGCCGCGACCCACGGCTCTATTTCTTTGCGGGCTTTGAAGCTCTGAAGCAGAATGAATCGGAGACCGAAGTGGCCACCGTTCCGACGGAAGCCATGAAAAAGGGCGACTTCAGCAAAGCGACGGCGTCCGGCGGCACGCTGATTCCGATCTACAATCCTTTCACCACGAGTATCGTGGCAGGTGGCAATTACACGCGGCAGGTCTTTTCCGGCAATGTAATCCCTGCTCACTATTTCAACTCGGCCGGTGTGGGGACCTTGAAACTCTATCCGAAGGCCAACGCCGCGGGAACAGCCGGCAGCAACGGCCAATATGTCGCCGCTTCGAATGTGAAGACCGATGCCAACCGGGCCGACGGACGCCTGGATTGGGCGCCGATCGATTCGCTATCGTTCTTCCTGCGCGGGACGCGCGCCCGGCAGACGTCCGGCGTGCCGGTTTTCTTCGGCAATGGCGCCGACCAGACGACGGGCGAGCGTGAACCGCGCGTTGAAATGGCCGCCGGCGGCGTCTGGGCGCCGAGCGCCCGCTGGACCTACAGTTTCCTGCTGGGCGGCGGCGTCTGGCACGATACGCAGACCACCGCCAGCCAGAACTACAACGGCGTAGCCATCGGCCTGCCGGCCGCAACCGTGGCCCAGTTCCAGGCCAACACGATGCCCCAGTTCTCGATCAGCAACTATCAGGGGCTTGGCGATGCCGAGAACAAGGCCGATGTCAGCAAGAACTATCATGGCGAGCTCGGCGGGGCGCACCAGTTCCTCTCGCACAGTCTGAAATTCGGCTTCGCGTTCCACATGGCGCGCTGGGACACCACCGACGCCTACTCCGCCTTCTTCAACTTCACCAATGGCCTCACCTCCGGTCCGACGGCGTTGGTCGATACCAACAAGTCCGGTAACGCCATCGCCTCCCTGCTATTGGGCGCCGGCGCGTCGGGCAATGCGCCGTACTATCCGCCGCTGCAGATCACGCAGAAGGACTGGGCCGTGTATCTTCACGACACCTGGCACTACAACTCGCGCCTGACGGTGTCGGTCGGCTTGCGTTACGAGGCGCAGGGCAGCCCCAACGAATCGAACGGCCGGCTGAACAACTTCGATCCCCTGTCGACCAGTCCGCTGGCTTCGTCTACCGGCCTGACCCTGAAGGGCGGTCTGGTGTTCGACCAGGGCGGCTTATGGAAAGCGGACCGCAACGACATCGCGCCCCGTCTGGGTATCGCGTACAAGCTTTCCGACACGGTGGTCTTCCGGACCGGCTACGCCATCTCGTACGTTCCCACGAATCTGGCCGGCCTGGCCGCGTCCGACGGTTATTCCGCCAATACGGTGTGGACTTCCACCCTGGGCAACGCCGGTTTCGTAACCCGCTATCTGTTGAACAACCCCTTCCCGAACAACCTGAATACGCCGGTCGGCAGCAGCAGCGGCCTGTCCACGAACGTCGGTTCATCGATCAACGCGAATCTGCGCACGCACAACACGAGCTACGTCGGCAACTACAACGCCGATCTTCAATTCCAGATCGGCAAAAACGGCGTGCTGGATATCGGCTATCTCGCCGTGCAGGGCCGCAAGCTCGCCGAAGGCGTGGCCACCAACATCAACCAGCTCGATCCGACGAACCTCTCCCAGGGACCGGAGTTGAACCGGCTGGTCACCAACCCGTTCGCCAAAGTGATCACGAGCGGCCCGCTGGCCGGCAGCACCGTCGCGGCGTATCAGCTTTTGCTGCCCTTCAAGCAGTTCACCAGCATCTACGAGTCGCCGCTGACGCCCGAAGCCAGTTCCAGCTTCAACGCGTTCGTGCTGCGCTACCACTACAAACTTTCGCGGAACGCGAACGTCCTGTTCACCTATCAGTGGTCGAAGTCGATCGATAACGCTTCGGAATTCGACGGCACTGAGATCAACGACGCGGTGCGGAACGTCTACAACCTGAATGGCGAGCGCTCCCTCAGCGCCCATGACGTGCCGAAGGATCTGACTGTTAACTTCGTCTACTCCCTGCCCTTCGGCAAGGAGAAGGGTTCCGGCATGATCGACCGGGTCAAGAACAGCCTGATCGGCGGCTGGCAACTGTCTTCCGTGGTGCGCCTGGCCAGCGGCTTGCCGCTGCAGTTCTACGCACCGAACAATCTGTCCACCTACGGCTTCGCGGTCCAGCGCCCGACGATCACCACGCTGAACAAGCTGACCGACATCACGAATCGCGGCCCCGACCGCTGGTTCGATACCCTCTACGTCAACGCGCCCCAGGCCTACACCGTGGGCGACATGCCGCGCTACATCGGCAACATCCGCACGGGCGGCACCCGCGACGTCGACCTCAGCCTGAGCCGCTCGTTCAACGTCTACGAACGGTTGCGCCTGCAACTGCGCGCGGACGCCTTCAACATAACCAACACGCCGCAATACGGCCGCGCCAACACGACGCTCGGCAGCGCCGGTTTCGGCACGGTGACCAGCACCATGAACAATCCCCGCAATCTCCAACTCGGAGCCCGGTTGGAGTTCTAGTGCTCAACTGACAACTCAATCGACGGAAAAGGCGGTCTGCGAAGGCCGCCTTTTTTGTATCCTCAGCCAGTCCTGCCGCGCGAACAGTCAACCAACATCAATGCCTCCGCCTGCGAATTGCGGCTCTCCAACGCGCCGGCTGGGCAAAACTGCGTCTGGAGCCGACTGCGCCCCGGTCTAGCAGATAGAATGAACGCATGGCATCTACCCGGCGACATTTCCTGCAGGCCGGCGGTGTGGCGGGTCTCGGCCTGCCTGCACTCCTGTCCTCGCAGGCCTTGGCCCAGACATCGGCCAATGACAAGATTCAATTCGCAACCATCGGTTGCGGCATCATGGGCTCCGGCGACACGGAGACCGCGCTCAGCATACCTGGCACCAGACTGGTTGCGGTGGCCGACATTTACGAGGGCCGCCTGACCCGCGCCAAGGAGCACTGGGGCAACGACATCTTCACGACGCGCGATTATCGCGAAGTGCTCGCGCGCAAGGATGTGGACACGGTAATTATCGCGACTCCGGATCACTGGCACGCCAAGATTGCGCAGGACGCCCTCGCCGCGGGCAAGGACGTCTACGTGCAGAAGCCCATGGTCAAGCAGTGGCAGGACGGGCACCTGCTGATCGACGCCGCGAAGAAGTACAACCGCATCTTGCAGGTCGGTAGCCAGCGTGTCAGTTCGGTGGTCTACAAAAAGGCGCAGGAACTGTTCCGCTCGGGCGCCATCGGCGAGTTGAGCACGATTGAAGCGTGGGTCGACCGCAACAGCGCGCTCGGCGCGTGGCGCTATTCCATTCCCCCGGATGCGAGCCCGGCAACCATCGACTGGGACCGCTTCCTCGGCAGTGCGCCGAAGCGGCCCTTCGATCCGCAGCGGCTGTTCCAATGGCGCAACTGGAGCGACTATGGCACCGGCGTCGCCGGCGATCTTTTCGTCCATCTGTTCAGTGGCATTCATTTCGTTACCGGTTCGCTCGGCCCCGTGCGCGCCTACGCTTCCGGCGGCCTGTATTTCTGGAAGGGCGACCGCGACGCTCCGGACATCATGGTGGGCCTGTACGACTATGAGAAGACCGAGAATCATCCGGCCTTCAACCTCGCGCTGCGCGTGAACTTCGTCTGCGGCGGCGGCGAGACCGGTAGCTTCCGCTTTACCGGCAGCGAAGGCGTCATGGAAATCGACCGCGGCGTTACGGTTACGAAGCCCCCCAAGGAGACCGAACCGGGCATGACGCCGGGCGCGTTCTCGCGCGCGACGGCGCAGAAGATCATCGAGGAGTACCGCAAGAAGTACCCCGAACAGCAGATGACCGCGGAAAATCTGCGCTCCTCGACCAACGAAGAATACCTGCCTCCGCATGGCTATTCCGACGAACGCGCGCATCACGAGAACTTCTTCAATGCCGTGCGCACACGCCAGCCGGTGGTGGAAGACGCCACCTTCGGCCTGCGGGCGGCCGCTCCGGCGCTGCTCGCCAACATGAGCTATTACGAGCACCGTATCAAGCAATGGGATCCCGTGAACATGCGGGTCGTGGAAGCGTAGGCGGGAGGACAAAGCACTATGATGGCCAACGATAAACTCAGGATCGCCTTGCTTGGCGCGGGCGGCATGGGCCAGGGCGACGCCAAAGATGCGACGCTGGTGCCCGGCGTGGAAATCGTCGCGACGGCGGACATTTTCGACTCCCGCCTCCAGAAAATGAAGGAGACCTATCCGGGCATCGCGACCACGCGCGATTACCGCGAGATCCTGGCGCGCAAGGACGTCGACGCCGTGATCGTCGCGACGCCGGACCACTGGCACGCGCAGATCACGGTCGACGCTCTCGCCGCGGGCAAGGACGTCTACTGCGAAAAGCCGATGGTGCAGAAGATCGACGACGGCAAGCGCGTGATCGCCGCGGCCAAGAAGAGCGGCAAAATCTTCCAGATGGGCAGCCAGTACGCCAGCGCGCACGCCTTCCAGAAGATCCGCAAGCTGCTCGCCACCGGCGCGATCGGCGAATTGAATATGGTCGAGGCGTGGCTCGACCGCAACACCGCGATCGGCGCCTGGCAGTACTCGATTCCGCCAGACGCCTCGCCGCAGAACATCGACTGGGACCGCTTCCTCGGCACGGCGCCGAAACGGCCGTTCGAGCCGATCCGGCTTTTCCGCTGGCGCAACTACCGCGATTACGGCACCGCCATCGCGGGCGATCTGTACGTCCACATCTTTACCGGATTGCACACGGCAACCGGCGCACTCGGCCCGCGGCGGATCTTCTCGATGGGCGGCCTGCGCTACTGGAAAGACGGCCGCGACGTGCCCGACACGCAGATCGCCATCATCGACTACGACAAGAGCGAACGCCATCCCGCGTTCCAGTTCATGATGCACGTGAACTTCAAGAGTTCGAAGCCCGAAGAGGATTTCGGCTACCGCTTCATCGGCAGCGAGGGCACCATCACAACGGACGTGTTCTCGAATGTCACCGTGAACCGCGTGCCGCGTGAGAAGGAGCCCGGCCAGACCGCCGACACCTTCGCGAAGAAAACCGAGGAAGAGTACCTGCGCGCCTACTACGCCAAGTACCCGCGGACCACGCCGGCGGCTGCATCGCTGGGCGGACCCTCCGACGAGCGCTTCATCGTGGTGAAGGATGCGCACCAGATCCACATGCACAACTTCATCAACGCCGTCCGCACGCGCAAGCCGTTCTTCGAAGACGCCGAGTTCGGCTTCCGCGCAACGGGCCCGGCGCTGCTGTGCAACGCGAGCTACTTCGACAGCCGCATCTACAATTGGGATCCGGTCACGATGACGGCGTCCTAAACGCACGGTCCGGTAGATAGAAGTCCGTATTCGCGAGGCGGCTGGTCGGGAACGAGTCCCGGTTGACCGCCTCGCGGCGTCTTTGAATTCTCTTCGATAGCAACCGGCGATACGGCGTAAATTCACGCTTCCCGCCCGCCGGACCCGCTTGACGTAGCCTCGTTTCCCTCGCACGATGAAAAGATGAAGAGAACATTTCCAGCTCTGTTTGTTCTCGCCTGTCTGGCTGCGCCTGCATGGGCTCAACTCCCGTTGTCCTTCGGCCTGAAGGCCGGCACGCGCGTGTCGGACTTCACGCAGGATTACAGCAACAACTCGATCGGTCAGACGACGAAGCAGGACCACATTTACACCATTGGTCCTTACGCGGAACTGAATCTGCCGCTGGGCTTCTCGGTGGAGGGAGATCTTCTCTACAAGAAGTCGGGCGCAACGCTCGCCAATGTGATCAACGGAACGACGTCCGTTTCGCGCGGGTTCAACTTCGACTCGTTCGATGTCCCGGTGTTGCTCAAAAAGCGGTTCGGCGAACGCGGCATCTTCTTCCGGCCATTTCTGGAAGGCGGCATCGCAAACCGTTATTCGACGGGACTGCCCAGTGCGACAACGGGCGCGAACCCGTATACCGCGAGCACGCACAGCGGATGGCAGGAAGGCATCGCGCTGGGCGGCGGCGTTGAATTCAAGGTGCTGATTCTCAAAGTCTCCGGCGAATTGCGCTGGACGCGCTTCGGCAACATTTCGTCTGCTACCATTCCGAAGATCAACCCGAATCAAGCCGAACTGCTGATCGGCGTCGGACTGTAAGACCGTCTGGACCCGAAGGCGCGCCAGTCACGTAATGGAGTCGCGACCGCGAGGGAGCGGTTGTATCTAGTTTTCTATCAGTCACTGGCAGCGTGATAGCGCGGTTCAGTTGCGGCTGCGTGCTGGAAGCTGGCGTCCGTCTTCAGGCTCCGCCCGGACTGCGCCGGATGTGGCGCGTCCCGGCTACTTCAATTTGGCTTCCACGCTCCGGATCTTGTCTTCCATGGTCTGTTCACGATCCGTGCGCGTGCCGAAACGCATGCTGCTCGAAAGGCGGACGACGCCCATCTTGTGCAGCGCTTCGTGACAGCGTTTGATTGCGCCGAAAACGTCGTCCCACTCGCCTTCGAGATTCGTTCCGTAGGCGTGCAGCTTCGTCTTCAGGCCCGCTTCGGCAAAGATGCGCTCGCAGACGCTGACCTCTTTGGAAACCGAGAGCGCGCCCATGGGAATAATGCAGACATCGGCAATGACCTTCATGCAACCTCCATTGATAATCGTCGTGGAACTGCCGGCTTTTCAAACAACGGGACGGGCAAGACCGTCCGGCGCGAAGCTCTTCTGATTACGCCGGCTGCCCGGCGCGCCGTGGCTCCAGCGTAAATTCAAACCTGTATCCGAAGCGCGCCGTGTTATCGAGATAGCGGGCCCATTCCGGCTGGAAGCGGTAGAGGCGGCTGCGCGCCATGCGGGCCTTGAACAGGGTGCCCAGATGGAATCGCTGTACATACGCCGCGACGATCCGCCGCCGGTCCGCCCGGTTCCGCACCATCGAAACCGCGCCGCGCATCTGCACGCCCTGAATCTCCTTCCAGCCCGCGGCCGGGGCGTAGACCGTAACCGCCGCGGCCGGCGTGCGCTCCAGATTCCGGCTGTGCACAGAGGAAGCCGACGAGAGCCAGTACAGGTCCAGGGCGTCGCCCGGCAGATAGAACAGCGGAGCAATGGACGGAGCGCCGTGCCCGTCCACGGTGGCCAGCGCGAGGGTCGTCTGCGCCTTCAACAGTGCGGCAACCCGCTCTTGATGCGTCACATCCTCAGCTTAGTGCGCCGCGCGCCCCGGCGAGAGGCGGATCACGATTTCACGTCCGGCGAACAGTTCGAAGCGCCCGCTCCAGATTGCGACGAATCTCTTCCGCGCCTGGCCCGCCCGCCGCGCGCTCCCGCACCGGAATCGGTACGGCCGGGTATCGGATGCAGGGGCACGAAATGCAGAATTTCAGGCCTTTTCGCCCTTTCTCTTCAGAAAATACGCTTATACAATAAGGGCCGACTGAGGTTCCAGTCATGAAACTATTGACAGTCTCCTTAGTAGCTATCCTGGGCGCAGGCCTTGTACCGGCGGCGCCATTTGACATCGAAACCTCGCTGGCTGAACTGAAAGGCGCGGTGGAAAAGAAAGACCCTGCTGCCGTGAAGAAGCTCGCCGCGGAGCTGAGCGCTCAGGCGCGTGAGGCGGCGGCCGAGGCAACGCCCGCCGATGCGGACGAGAAAGAGGCCTGGAAAACTCGTGTCGCCCGGGCCAAGGACATCGATCTCTACACCGAATACGCCATCTACGCTACCGGAATCCAGGCGGAACCGGCCGTGATGGCGGACCTGCTGGCCACGCTCGAGCAGCAGAATCCGAAGAGCAAGTACCTGGAAGACGCCTACGGCCTGTACTTCGTGGCGCTGACGAAGTCAGGCTCCGCGGCGAAGATCCCCGGCATCGCGGAAAAAGCGCTGGCCAACTTGCCAGCCAACGTGGATCTGCTGCTGGTCACGACCGACAACGCCTATCAGGCAAAACGCTACGACCGCGCCGCCGCACTCGGCACGCGGTTGGTCGCTGCCGCCGGCAGGAAGACGAAGCCCGAAGGACTGCCCGCCGCCGATTGGGACCGCAAGAAGTCCGGTCTCCTCGGCCACGGCTACTTTGTCGCTGGCATGTCGTATTACCTGCAGAATGACTTCTTCAACGCGGACCGGAATCTGAAGCCGGGCTTGGCATATCTGAAGGGTGGCGACGAAACGACACTGGCGAACGCGCTGTATTGCCTGGGCGTGTCGGACTATAACCTGGGGCGCCAGACTCTCAACAAGGCGTTGATGCTTGAAGGCGCGAACTATAGCGACCAGGTCGCGAAAATGAAGTCGCCGCTGGCGCAACAGGCCTGGAGCAACGCCCACAAGATTCGCGCCGAAGCCGAACAAATGCGCCACTGATTCGGCCGCTGGCGTCACCGGTTCGAGCGGACAGGACGGCGCACACGTTCCACTGGCGGCACGAGGTGCCACTTTTGTCCTTGCGGCGGCGCCGGCGCCGGCGTGCAAGCCGCTATCGTAGGGAGTATGCGGGTTACATTGCGGACCGCCGGACTCGGCCTCTCCGTCGCGGCGAGTCTCGCGTACCTGTTTGCTGCGCAATGGCTTGCCGCGCCGGCGGTGGTCACGCTCAAGGGCCTGTCAATAGCGCTGCTGGGCCTGATTGCCTGGCGCGAGCGGCAACCGTTCCTGGCCGTCGCTTTGTGGCTCTCTGCGCTCGGCGATGTCTTGCTGGAACTGGGCCCAAGCCGGTTCCTGCTGGGGCTCGCCGCATTTCTGACGGCGCATCTCGTCTACATCATTCTCTTCGTCAAGCACCGCCGCCGGACTGCCGCGCCCGCCGGGCAATGGATCTTCCCTGCCCTGGTCGCAATCTATGGCCTCACTCTGGCTGTCTGGCTTGCCCCGGCGCTGGCGGATCAACGGGCGCCCGTTTTCTGCTACATTGCGGCGCTCATCGCGATGGTAGCCACTGCCAGCCGCGCGAACTACCGCAGCCGCTGGGTCACGGCCGGAGCCGTGCTCTTTCTGATCTCTGATTCGTTGGTCGGCACGCAGCACTTCAAGACGCCCATTCCCTGGGGCGGTTTCGCCGTTTGGATTACGTATTACCTTGGCCAGTGCGGCATTGCGCTGGGCGTGCTGAGCGAGCCGCGCCAGCCCATGGCCCGTCCAGCGCCCGCTGCGATCTGACGCGACGCCCGCGGTAACAAAGCGCGCCGCCTACAATTCGGCGCGCGCGATGGCGTCGGCCAGCCCCTCGGCGGTGGAGGGCTCGGCTTCCGCGGCGATGGTCAAGCCCTGGCGTTGCGCCGCCTCCGTCGTGACGGGACCGATCGAGGCGCAGCGCACTCCCGTCAAGGCATCGATGCCGACAACCGCTAGCAGGTTCTTGACGGTCGATCCGCTCGTAAACGTCACCCAATCGGGCTTATCGGCGCCGAATACCTGGCGCGCCTGCTCGCCCAACCCGGGCGGCGCAATCGTGCGGTAGGCAACCACGGCGTCGACCTCGGCCCCGGCCTTCCGCAACACATCGGGCACCGTCTCCCGCGCCACGGCCGCACGGACCCAGAGGATCCGCTTACCGCTCAAGCCCTGCTCGGACAGCACGGCCGCCAGCGCGTCGCCAGCGAAGTCGCGCGGCATCAGGGCAACCACGAGTCCGCAATTCTCCGCCGCCGCCGCCGTGGCCGGCCCGACCGCGCAGACGTTCGCGCGCACATTGTCCAAACCGACGCTGTTGTGCTGCGCTCTTTCGGCAAACGAACGCACCCCATTGGCGGAGGTAAAAACCAACCAATCGTAACGGTCCAGATCCGCCAGCGCGCGATCCACCGCCGACCAGTCTTCCGGCGGAGCAAAGGCGACCACCGGCAGTTCGACCACCTGCGCGCCCATGCGCCGCAGCGCGTCGGACAGCGTTCCGGCCTGGTCCGCAGCCCGGGTGACGACCACGCGCCGGCCCGCCAGCGGCAGAGCCTCGCCATAAGCCGCGCGCAGGAACTCGCGGCCCTTGCCTTCCAGCAACCGGCGGCCGAGGGCGCGCCCGAGAGCCGCGGCTTTCTTGCAGTCGTCCTCATCCACCAGTGCAACCACGTCGCTGCCGTCGGGATGAGCAATCAGCGCACGCAGGCGGACGCGCTCTCCAGCGATTTTGGCGTAAGCGCCGATCGGCACCTGGCACCCGCCTCCGAGCGCCGCCAGCAGCGCCCGCTCCGCGGTCACGGCAATCCGCGTCGGCTCGTCATCGAGCTGGCGGCAGATGGTAAACGCCTCGGAGCCGGCCAGCGTCTCAATCGCCAGTGCGCCCTGCCCCACGGCCGGGCACATCACGTCCGGCGGCAGCAACTCGGCGATCCGGTCGCCCCAGCCCAACCGCCGCAAGCCCGCCGCGGCGAGCAGGATGGCGTCGTATTGGCCTTCGTCAAGCTTGCGCAGCCGCGTGTCGAGGTTGCCGCGCAGATTTTCGATGACCAGATCCGGACGGGCCAGCTTCAATTGCGCGGCGCGGCGCAGCGAACTCGTACCCACCCGCGCGCCGGGTTTCAACTCCGCCAGCGGCACGCCAATCAAAGCGTCGAGCGGCGTCTCGCGTTCCGGAATCGCGGCGATCGCCAGCCCCGCGGGCAAGACGCTCGGCAGGTCCTTCAGGCTGTGCACCGCCAAGTCGATGCGGCCGTCGAGCAGCGCTTCCTCAATCTCTTTGGTGAAGAGGCCCTTGCCGCCGACCTTGGCGAGCGGGACGTCGGTGATCTTGTCGCCGGTGGTCTTAATCACAACGACTTGCGTTTCCACACCCAGCGCCCGCAGACGCCCTTCGATGTAGTGCGCCTGCCAGAGCGCCAACTGCGACCCGCGCGACCCGATGGTTAAAGTCTTGCCCATGTACAATTCCTAGCGGTTCTGCCGTAGTTCCGATGACCTTGGACACCGGCCCCTGACGGTCGCGTCTCCGCGTCGTGGGCCGGGTTTCCGCCCCGCCACCGGCTTTTAGTCCTCCACCCGGAACATCCGGCGGATCAGCGCGATGGTCTCCTCGCCGTCAGGCAGCGCCGCCGCGTGGCGGATTTCGGTCAGCGGGCCATGCGCAACCTTGTGCAACAGACCGCGCGTGTACGCGGCCAGCGCCTCCTCCTGCTGTGGCGTGAGCTCCCCCAGCTTGCTCCGGACGCGCTCCATCTCCAGCCGCGCCATCTCGTCCAGTTGCTCCTGGAGTTTCACGAGCGTCGGCGCCACTTCCCGGGCTTTCCAACGGCCAATCAGACGTTCGATCTCGGCGTCGATAATCTGCTCGGCGTCCTCCGCCTCCCGCTGGCGCGTCTTGCGGTTTTCTTCCACCGCCTTGCCCAGATCGTCGATGTCGTACAGAAAGATGTTTTCCAAATCGTTGACCGCCGGCTCCACGTTGCGGGGCACGGCGATGTCAATGACAAACATGGGACGGTTGTGGCGCTTGTCGATCGCGCGTTTCATCTCGTCGCGGCGCAGCAGATACTCCGGCGCGCCGCTGGACGTGAGGATGATGTCCATCTCGGCCAGCCGGGCCTTCCAACCGTCGTACCCGACCACCTCGCCGCCAAACAACGCCGCCATCTCCTCGGCGCGCTGGCGCGTCCGGTTTGTCACCAGAATGCGCGTGCAGCCGGAGCGGTGCAGGTGGCGCGCCGCCAGCTCGCTCATCTTGCCCGCGCCGACAATCAACACGGTCTTGCCCTGGAGGTGGCCGAAAATCTGGCGCGCCAGTTCGACCGCGGCGTAGCTCACCGATACGGCGCTGCGCCCGATTTCGGTTTCGTTGCGCACGCGTTTGGCGACGCCGAAGGCGCGGGTCACCACGTCGTCGAGAATGCCATGCAGCGTGCCAAAACCATGCGCGGCGCTGTAGGCGGCTTTCATCTGGCCCAGAATCTGCGGCTCGCCGACCACCATAGAGTCGAGGCTCGCCGCGACGCGGAAGATGTGCCGGATGGCGTCGCGGCCGGAGAACTCGTAAAGGTAGGCTCCAATCGCGTTCGGATCCGCATTGTTGCGGGCGGCCAGGAAACGGCGCACTGCTTCCGGCCCGTCGCCGCTCTCCGTGGTGACGGCGATCTCCACGCGATTGCAGGTGGAGAGAATCATCGCTTCGTCGGCGCCCACGGTCTGGCGCAGCTTCTGCAACGCCTCCTCCAGCCCCGGTTCAGGAATCGCCAGCCGCTCGCGCACCTCGACCGGCGCGGTGTGATGGCTCAATCCTGTCAGCAGCAAGTTCATGGTGATTCAGAACCGCTTCACCCGACCATCAGCGGCCGCAGCCCCACGTGCGCGGCCCAGGTCAAGGCGCAGAATCCCAGCACCGCGAGCGCGAGAAACGCCGCTTTGCGCCCGCGCCATCCGGCGGCGATGCGCAAGCACAGCATCAGCAGGTAGAAGCTCCAGGTGGCCAGCGAGACGACGATCTTCGGTTCGCTGATCCACCTCACGCCAAGCTCGATCGAGGCCCACGCGCTGCCGGCGATGACGGCCAGCGTGATAGCGACGAAACCGACGCTCATCGAGTGCGTGATCATCGTGTCGAGCATCGCCAGCGGGGGCAGACGCTCGCTATCCAGAAAGCTGAGCCGCGGGCTGGCTTTCTTTTTCAACCGCCGTTCCTGCACCAGATAGAACAGCGCCGCGCCGGCGCTCAGCAGCAGCGCCGAATAGCCGATCAGCACAAGTACGATATGCACCAGCAGCCAGACGTCGCGGATCTGGCGATTCGCCCACGGCGCCATCGGCGCGCCCATGGCGGCAGCTACGCTCAGCACGGCCGCCAGGGGAAAGACGAACAGGCTCAGACCCACGAAGTGGTAGCGCCAATAGACGAGCAGGAAAACCACCGCAAACATGAACGAACCCATCGATGCGGTGTCGAAGAAATTGCCGAGCGGCAGGTGGCCGAGCGCCCAGGTGTGTTCCGCGATGGAAACGAAGTGGAACACGACGGCGGCCTGAACGGCGACCAGAGCAAACTGGAACACCCGGCTCTGACGGCGCAACAAAGTCAGAAGAGAATCCGCCAGGCCGACCAGATAGAGGGCTGCCGCAACGCGCAACCAAAGTATAGAGAAATCGTTCATGCCCCGGGCCATCTCCGCATCGTTTTCGTCCCGCTCCGGCGGGCGCGGCCGGTGATCAACGCCTTGCAGACATCAGTATAACTTGACGACAACGTGCGTGTGACCTTATCATGCAGCCCCATGGTACTGAATCTCAAAGGGAAAACAGCGCTGGTCACCGGCGGATCCAGAGGTATCGGCAGAGCGGTGGCGGAACGGTTGATGGAAGCGGGCGCGGCGGTGGCAATCTGTTCGCGGCGCGAAGAGAGCCTGGCCGCGGGCCTGCAAGCTCTGAACGGGGCCGCGGCCCGGAATGGCGTGCGGATTGCAGGGAAACAGGCCGATGTCTCTGATCGGGACTCCGTTGCCGGGCTGTTCGCATGGTTCGACCGCGAGTTCGAGGGTCTGGACATCCTCGTCAATAACGCCGGCGTCGGGATCTTCAAGGACCTGGCCGCAATGGACGCCGGAGAATGGAGAACCGTCATCGGGACCAACCTTGATGGAGTCTACTACTGCATCCATGAGGCTCTGCCCAGGTTCAGGCAGCGCGGAGGGGGATGGATTGTGAATATCGCCAGTCTCGCGGGCAAAAATGCCTTCGCCGGGGGAGCGGCCTACAACGCCTCGAAATTCGGTCTATGCGGAATGTCTGAAGCCGTGCTGCTCGATCACCGATATGAAGGTATCAAGATTACGTCCGTGTTGCCGGGCAGCGTCAGCACAGGCTTCGGCCAGTCCGGCAACGCGAGTTGGAAGATCGCGCCCGAAGACGTTGCAGAGACCGTAGCGATGGTACTGGCGATGCCCGGCCGGACGCTGATCAGCCATGTTGAAATACGACCCTCGCAACCGCCGCGGAAGTAGGCCGGCGGCGCCGGGGGCGGGAGGAAACGGCACGATGAGCGAACAACCCCCGACGAGCCGGCCGCGTGGCACTGCCGGCCCAGTGCGCAAACGCGAGACGCGCACCGGCAAATCGGTTGCCGCGCAGCCCGAAGCGGCACTGGCTCTGAGCGAGACACTGGGGCAGTCCCGGGCGGGGCAACTCTGGACCGCTGACGACGGAGCGGAATCCTCCGGCGTTCCCTTTGGCGGCGACGATCTCCCGCCGCGCCGCGCCCGCACGACAGTCCGTCCGGCGCGCCCGTGGGAAGGAGATCCCGGCCAGCGTCTCAATCTGGTACGCCGGCTGGCGGATTCGGGGGGGCGCGCCCGCCTGAATCCGGACGAGAACGCCGGCCCGGCCGCCGAGTTGCAAAAGGATTTGCAGCGGATGATTGCCGGCCAGGAAGAAGCGATCCGGGAGATCGTCAATGTGTACCAGATGCACCTGGCGGGGCTGGCCAATCCCGAGCGGCCGGTCGGCGCGCTCCTGCTTCTGGGACCGACCGGCACGGGCAAAACGCGCGTTGTCGAGGCCATGGCGGAGGCCCTGGTCGGCACGCCGCGGGCGGTACTGAAAATCGACTGCGGAGAGTTCCAGCACAGCCACGAAATCGCCAAGCTGGTCGGTTCGCCGCCGGGCTATCTGGGCCACCGCGAAACGCACCCGATGCTGAGCCAGGAGGCGCTCAGCCAGTACTACACCGACCGCGTGAAGCTCAGCTTCGTCCTGTTTGACGAAATCGAGAAGGCCTCGGATGCCCTGTGGAACCTGCTGCTCGGCATCCTGGACAAGGCCACGCTCACGCTCGGCGACAACCGCCGCGTGGACTTCTCGGATTCCATCATCTTCCTTACCAGCAACCTGGGCGCAAAGGAGATGACTTCGATCATGAGTCCCGGACTGGGTTTCGGAGCCTCGTCCGAGGCCCCGCCTCGGAGCTGCTCCGAAGAAGCCGCGAACCGTCTCAAGCGGGCCGCGGTCGAAGCGGCGCGGCGCAAGTTCACGCCGGAGTTCATTAACCGCCTCGACAAGATGATCGTGTTTCATCCGTTGGGTGAAAACGAGTTGCGCCGCATCATCGAAATCGAGCTCGGACGGCTCCAGGACCGGATCTTTACGGGTTCCGCCACCGGCGGTTTTGTACTGCGGGTCACGGATCGCGTGCGCGAACGGCTGTTGCACGAGGGATTCGACACGCGCTACGGCGCACGCCATCTGCGGCGGGCCATCGAAGGGCTGATCGTTCAGCCGCTCTCGAGTCTGGTGGCCAGCGGCAAGCTGCGGCAGGGCGACGCGGTCGAAGTCGACGACGAAGGGGGGACACAACTCGTCTTCAGCCTCGTTGGCCAAGGCATCTCCGCGCAGGAGATGAGCGAGTCGGCCGGGCCGGCGGTGGCGCCCCTGCTGCGGCTCGCGGCCGCCTTGGGCGAAGGCGCTGTCTCCACCGTCGGCTAGAACACGAGCCGTCCGGCAAAGACGGCCATTCCCATCTCGCGCGGCGGGCCAATCCTCGCCCGCGCGAGATGTGTGCGCCCGTATTTCGCCCCCGTATTTCACCCCCCATTTGACCGAAGATACGGCCAACAAACGCCGAATCCACGGCCAACAGGCCCGCTGGTTACGGTTACACGGAAGCACAATCCGGGCCCGCCGGGAAACTTATTAAGGAGGATTGAAGTCTTTACAGGTAGAGCCCGGGACCGCCGGCCGCGCAGGCTGGCCGTCTTGGCGCTTCAAATCGAGTGAATACGGAGAAGTATAGAAGTGAAGTACCTGAAAACCCTCGCGTTTCTGACCGCGCTGCTGGTGCTGTTCTGCACCGGTATCGCCAGCGCCGCTGACGCCGCCAAGAGTAAAGCCAAGAGCCACGCCTTTACGATCGTGAGCGACACGAAAGTCGGTGACGTCGTGTTGACCCGCGGCGACTACAAGGTCAAGGTCGAAGGCGCAAACGCAATCTTCAAAAACGAAGAAAACGGCAAAACCGTAAGTGCGCCGGTCAAGGTCGAGCAAGCCAGCGAGACCTTTGACAAGACGATGCTGCATACCATGCAGGACGGCAGCGCGAATCGCCTGACCGCCATCGAACTGAAGGGCACGCAGACCCTATTGAAGTTCAACTGATAGCTCCCGCGCTTGAGCGATCCGGCCACGCTGCCGTGTTCGCGCATCGCTCAAGCGCTTCGGACCGCCGGCCCGGAATATTTGGCGGCCAGAAGGCGCGTTTCGCCGCGCGGCGGGTTCTCGCGGTCCGCCTGGTTCACTTTTCCGTTTCAGCACCCTACACACCGCGGATTGTCAAGCCCGGCTTTCTCCAGCCTTGTGGTTACCATGGGCTGAGTTGGCCATGACTGACCGTAAATCACTCTCACCCGAAATCCTGGTTCACATCGCACAGCTTCTGAATGTGCCGATGCAAGGACTTGTCGCCGTCATCGAACTGCTCGACGAGGGCGGCACAGTGCCGTTCATTGCGCGCTACCGCAAAGAGGCAACCGGCAACCTGGACGAGGTCCAGATCCGCGACATCGAAGAGAAGCTCGCCTACTTCCGCGACCTCGACGCACGGCGCGAGACGATCCTCGCCTCCATCGCCGAACAAGGCAAGCTGACGGACGAGCTGAAGGCGCGCATCGAGGCCACGCTCGACAAGAGCGAACTCGAAGACCTCTACCTGCCCTACAAGCCGAAGCGCCGCACCAAGGCGACCATCGCCCGCGAAAAGGGCCTGGAGCCGCTCGCGCAGTACCTGTGGGCCCAGCAACCCGGGCCCGATCCGCTCGACGTCTACGCCGCCACGTTCCTCAGCGCCGAGAAGGGCGTCGCCAACGTGGACGAGGCGCTGGAAGGCGCGCGCCACATCGTCGCCGAGATGATCAGCGAGGACGCCGACCTGCGCAAGGCCTTGCGCCAGATGATGTTCGACGAAGGCGTGGTGGTCAGCCGCAAGCTGACCGACGCGGTCGACGAGCAAGAGAAGTTCAAGATGTACTACGACTATCGCGAGCCGGTGAAGACCATACCGTCGCACCGCATGCTTGCGATCCGTCGCGGCGAAAGCGAAAACGTCCTCTACTTCGTGATCGAGATGGAACCGCTGCGCTGCACCGGCCTGCTGCGCGACCGAATTCTGCGCGAGCCGGGCGACTGGACGCCGCAACTCGAACTGGCGATCGACGACGCCTGGCAGCGCCTGATGAATTCGTCGATTCAAACGGAAATCCGGCTTGAGCTGAAGAAACGCTCGGATACCGAAGCCATCGGCGTCTTCCGCGACAATTTGCAGAACCTGCTGCTGGCGCCGCCCGCCGGGCCCATCTCCGTGCTGGGCATCGACCCGGGCATTCGTACCGGCTGCAAGATCGCCGTGGTGGACGAGACCGGCAAATTCCTCGCGCACGACGTCATCTTCCTCCAGGGCCGTGGCGATACCTCGACGGCGGCGGCGAAGCTGAAGGCGCTGCTGGTGGAACACACCGTCCGCGCCATCGCGATCGGCAACGGCACGGCCTCGCGCGAGACCGATGCCTTTGTGCGCGACTTTTTGCGCAATGAGGGCCTGAGCAGCATCTTCTCGGTCACCGTGAGCGAGTCCGGCGCGAGCGTGTACTCGGCATCGGAAGTCGCCCGCCAGGAGTTCCCTGACCTCGATCTGACTGTGCGCGGCGCCATCTCCATCGCGCGCCGTTTGCAGGATCCGCTGTCGGAGCTGGTGAAGGTCGATCCGAAGTCCATCGGCGTCGGCCAGTACCAGCACGACGTCGATCAGCGCCAGCTCCAGCAGGGCCTGGAGACCGTCATCGAGAGCTGCGTGAACCGCGTCGGCGTCGACCTCAACACCGCCTCCTGGACGCTGATGCGCTATGTCGCCGGCATCAACGAACGCACGGCGATCAACATCGTCACCTTCCGCAACGAGAATGGCCGCTTCCGCTCGCGCGTGCAGCTTAAGGCCGTGCCCGGCATCGGCCCGAAAACGTTCGAGCAGGCCGCGGGCTTCCTGCGCATCCGCGGCGGGGAAAACATCCTCGACATGACCGCCGTCCACCCCGAGTCGTACCCGGTTGTGGAGCAGATCGCGCAATCGCTCGGCGTGACCGTCGAGGAGATCATCAAGGACCCGAAATCCGTCGAGAAGGTCGACCGCTCCAAGCTTCAGGCCGGCACGTTCACGCTCAACGACATCCTCGAAGAACTGAAGAAACCGGGCCGCGACCCGCGCGACAAGTTCGTCGCACCCAGCTTCAACGAGGCCGTGAAAGAAATCGCCGACGTCCAGCCCGGCATGGTGCTGGAAGGCGTGGTGACCAACGTGACCAAGTTCGGCGCGTTCGTCGACATCGGTGTGCACCAGGACGGTCTGGTGCATATCAGCGAGTTGTCGAACCGTTACATCCGCGACGCCTCGGAAGCGGTCAAGGCCGGTCAGATCGTCAAGGTGAAAGTCCTCAGCGCCGACCCGAAGATCAAGCGCATTGCGCTGTCGATCAAAGCGCTGCAAGGTCCGCCCGCGCGCGGGCCGCGCCATCCGCAAAAGCCGCAGGCGGCGCCGAGCCTGGACGATCAGCTCGCTTCGCTGTCCGCGAAGTGGAAGGTGCGTTGACCGCGCGCCTTCCCTCCACCCGTTTCTTTTTTAGAGAGAATCGAAAAGTCATGTCATCGCGTAGAGAGTTCCTCCAATCCGCCGCGGCGCTCAGCGCTACGGCCGCACTGCCTGGCCTGATGCACGCCGCGCCGGCCTATGCGAGCAAGCGTCCCCCGGTGGACAAGCGCAAGTTCGTCAGCGACGCGGTCGAGGCGAAGATCGTCGAGCTCAAGCGCGCCATCAAGGACCCCGAGATGGGCTGGCTGTTCGAGAACTGCTTCCCGAACACGCTGGACACAACCGTGCAGGTGGGCGCCATTGACGGCCAGCCGGACACCTTCGTCATCACCGGCGACATCGATGCGATGTGGCTGCGCGATTCCTCGGCGCAGGTCTGGCCGTATCTGCCGCTCACGAAGAACGACGCCAAGCTCAAGGCACTGCTCGCTGGCGTGATCCGCCGCCAGACGCGCTGCATCCTGATCGACCCCTACGCCAACGCCTTCAATTTCGGCCCCACCGGCAGCGAGTGGGACAAGGACCGCACGGCGATGAAGCCCGAGTTGCACGAGCGCAAATGGGAGATCGACTCGCTCTGCTATCCGGTCCGCCTGGCGCACGGCTATTGGAAGACCACGGGCGACGCGAGCCTCTTCGATAAACAATGGCAGGATGCCGCGGCGCTGATCGTAAAAACTTTTCGCGAGCAGCAGCGCTTTCACGATCACGGCCCGTACTCGTTCCAACGCCTGACCGAAGTGCCGTCCGATTCGCTGCCCAACGGCGGCTATGGCAATCCGACGCGCCCTTGCGGCCTGATCCATTCCGGCTTCCGTCCCTCCGACGACGCCTGCATCTTCCCCTACCTGATTCCGTCGAACTTCTTCGCCGTGACGTCGCTGAACCAGCTCGCCGAGATCTTTGAGGCGGAGCTGCCCGACAAGGCGTTCGCCAAGGATTGCCGTGCGCTGGCCGCCCAAATTCACGAAGCGCTCGTGAAGCACGCCACCGCGCATCACGCCAAATACGGCCCGATTTATGCCTACGAAGCGGACGGTTACGGCAACCACGTCTTCATGGACGACTCGAACATTCCGAGCCTGCTCGCCATGCCCTACCTCGGCTCCTGCGCGCCCACCGACCCCGTTTATCGTGCCACGCGCGCCTTCGTGCTGAGCGAGGACAACCCGTATTACTTCCGTGGCAAGGCGGCCTCCGGCGGTGGCGGACCGCACTCCGGCATGGGCATGATCTGGCCCCTGGCCATCACCGTCCAGGCGCTCACCAGCGAGTCCGAACAGGAGATCGCGGCGTGCCTGAAGGCGTTGAAAGCGACGCACGCCGGCACCGGCTTCATGCACGAGTCGTTCTTCAAGGACGACGCGACGAAGTACACGCGCCCGTGGTTCGCCTGGGCTAACACGCTCTTCGGCGAACTCGTACTGACCGTGCACCAGAAGCATCCGCATCTGCTGTAGCGGGAAAGTCGGGCCGCCCCCTTGACTCGCAAGGTCCTCCGGCGCTCAATAGGGCCACAGCCATCCGTGGCACGGGAGGACCCAAGTGAACTCAACCGCCGTGGAACCCTTGAACGTGGAGGGCGAACAGCTCGCGCTCCTGCTGGAATTGCTGGAATCGGCGCGGGCCCGCATGCTCGTCGGCGTCCGGCACACCGATCACCGGATCTTTCGTGACGAACTGCGCCACCGTTTGACGGTGGTGGAGGAACTGATCGCGCGCTGCCCCGCCAAGCCGGAGTCCACCTCCGAGGCGGAGCCGAAGCCATAAGCGCACCCGGGCCGCAACGCCGCCGCGACCGGACGCATTGCCCCCGAAAATGGACAACAGCACCCGTAACTGACGGCCACTGCACCGGACGCCGTGGCCGTTTTCGCCGGAACTCCGGCCGCCGGAAGCGCGTACTACTTGTTTCCCGTGACTGACTTACTCGATGAAGCAATTGCTCTCTGGCAGAAATGCCCCAGCGAACTCCCGGGTCCGGGGTGGGCGGCGGGTAATCGCGCTTTCAGCCCGGAAGAACAGAGCTTCCACGAGCGCGAGTTCGACCGCTTCCTGCAATCCATCCAAGCCGAGTTGAACGGCATTCCGTGTACCCGGCCGGAACGGGCCGCGGCGCAAGCGCGCCTTACTTCGGCCTTCGTCCGGCTGGCGGGCGCCGGCCTGCACCTGACGGACCGCCACCTGCGCTTGCTGATCGACGGCGGGTTCTCGGCCATCGGGACTGAGCTGGGGCGCAAGGCGCGGCGCTTGAACGTCCCCGCCTCGGTGGCCGACATCCTGCAGGCCAGCCGCAATGCCTGGACCGCGTGCGGTCTGCAGTTGCTCTACGGCCAGCCGATGCGCCTGACGCCGTCCATCTTCGCCTACTCCATGCTCTACCCGGCGACGGACAACTACCTCGACTCGGCGAGCGTTTCACGCGCGGAGAAGGTGGGGTTCGGTGTTCGTTTCGGCCGGCGCCTGGGCGGCGATGGCGTCGCACCGGCCAACGCGCAGGAAACGGACATCTGGCGGCTCGTCTCGATGATTGAGGAAGAACACCCGCGCGGCGAACGCGCGCACGTCTATGCCGGGCTGCTCGAAATACATCGCGCGCAGCAGGAAAACCTGCGCTTCCAAAACAGCGCCGGTAGCGGCGGCAACGCGCTCCTGCGCTCCAGCTTCCGTAAGGGCGGAGCGTCGGTGATGGCCGACGCCTGTCTGGCCGCGCCGCGGCTGGACGAGCAGGCCCGGCGCTTTGCCTTTCTGTGGGGCGCGTTTCTGCAACTCGCCGACGACTTGCAGGACCTGCGGGAAGACCGCGCCAGCGGCGCGTTGACGCTCTTCACCGCGGCCGCCGGCCGCGAACCCCTCGATGCGCTGACCGTCCGGACGCTGCATTTCGGCATGGGCGCGATGCGCGCGATGGACGGCCTGCCGCAGGCGCCGCGGACGAACGGGGAGGAGGATTGGAGCGGCGCGTTGAAGGACCTGATCCGCGCCAGTTCGCGCTCCGTCCTGATCCGCTCGGCGGGTGAGTTGGAGGAGTTCTACTCGCCCGCGTTCCTCGCCGCGGTGGAGCAATACTCGCCCTGCCGCTTCGCCTTCCTGCGCGAGCGCCGCCAGCAGATGGCGCGGCGCCGCGCGGCGACGGCGCGTCTGTTCGAAGCCTTTCTCGCCGGCGACGACGATGAGCCCGCTTTCCCGCTGTTGCCCAGTTCGCTCCTGCCGCGCTGAAGCGCGCGTCTTGACCTGCACACCGGCGGGGTGCTATTCAATCCCACGTGCGTAAACTGCTCATCGCGTACGTGCTGGCGAATGCCCTGCTCTACAGCACGCTCCTGCCGCTCTGGGAGGGCTTCGACGAACCATTTCACTACGGCTACGTTCAATATCTGGCCAATGGCTTCGGACTGCCCGATCCCACGAAAGCCATGTTGTCCCGCGAGATCGCCGCATCGCTGACGCTCGCGCCCGCCAGCAACGTCGTGCGGCAGAACCTCCCGCAGGTCACAACCTACGGTGAGTACCATTCGTTTCCGCCCGCCAAACGCGCCGCGCTGCGCCGCGGCCTGCACGATCTCCCGGCGCCGTTGCGCTGGCAGGCGTCCGAAATACTGAATTACGAGGCGCATCAACCGCCCCTGGCGTATGCGCTGCTGGCTATTCCGGACCGGCTGCTGGCCAATGTTCCGCTATTGCCGCGTATTGCTATATTACGTATTCTCGCGGCGCTCGCCGGAGCGATATTACTATTACTTGCCGCGGAAAGAATATATCCATATATTATATCGGATAACAACTACTATTATTCAGTGCTATTTTGCCTGTTCTCCGCGCAGATGCTCTGGGCGACCGTGGCGCATGTAGCCAACGACTGGCTGGCGATTCCACTGGGCGCATGGGTTCTCGCCGCAATGCTCAAATACTCTGCCCGGCAGACTCTTTCGACGGCCTCCGCCGCCGCGCTTTTCCTGGCCGCGGCGTTACTGACCAAGGCGTATTTTCTGGCGTTCGTTCCTCTCCTGCTCAGCCTTTGCGTCATACGGCGGCAGTGGCGTCATCTGTTGCCCGTCGCCGCGATCCTCGTCTGCCTCGCGGGTCCCTGGTACATCAGAAACGTGGTCCGCTTCGGCACGCTGGCGGGAACGCAGGAAGCGCGCTCCGGTGTGTCGGCCTCCCAGGTCGTCGCGAACCTGCCGGCCCTCGATTGGCCAACGGCGGTCTTCCAGAGCATACACTCTGCCGTGTGGACCGGAAATAACACATTCTCCACGTTTTCCGCAAATACAATTAACATTTTCCTTATTGTCGGCGCGCTGGGGCTCCTGTGTTGGGCCGCGGGCAGGCACACAGCGTCCGATATCCTGTGCTTCACCTATTGCGCAATCTTTGTCGCCGCGCTGGCATATGCCACTGTTGTCAGCCACATTTTCACGCATGGAATGGCCACCCAGCCGAGCCCCTGGTACGCGCAGTTGATCGTTGCCCCTCTCTGGGGCCTGATATTTGCCGGCGCATCGCGATTCCGTAAGGGTGGCAAATATATCGCCGCCTGCGCGGTAGTCTTGTCGGGATATATTCTTGTCCTCACCTATTTTGCGAAGCTCGTGCCGCTCTACGCCGGCTGGGACGGGCGCGCCTCGCTGCCGCAGGTGGTGAAGCTCTATGCGACCGGCTGGCGCGCGCTCAGTGCGCGACTGGGAACGGCGTCGCTCGCGCCCGGCGCGGTGCTGCTGCCACTCTGCGGCGTGGTCGCGGTGTTGGCTGTCTGGCAGCTTTATGGCCTGCTCAAGGGCATCGCCGGCGGCCCGGCGCCGGTCTCCCCTTCTCGCAGTACGGACGTGCCCGTACGCGCCGGCCGGTAGCACGCACGCGAAGTCAAAAGCAGGCCGGAACCCCAAGGGGATCCCGGCCGCGAAGAAACACTGGCAAACAGGTCAGCGGACGCGTGCGGCGGGTTCGCCGAAATCGTTGAGATCGAGCGCCGCGGCTTGCTCGGCCCGCTCGACCTCTGTATTCCGGATCGAGAAGACAAACAGCACGAAGATGAACTCGCCGATGGCGAACAGCGTGTCGCCCGGCGCCCTCAGCCAACGCAGTTGTTGCAGCAACGGCGAGCCAAGGAACTCGTGCGAGCGGGCGAACCAGTAGCCCTGGTCCACCGAGGCCCAGGTCTGCAACAGCCCGATCGGCAGCAGGCTCAGCACGCACATCGCAAAAAGGCCCAAATTCATGCACCAGAAGGCCCATTTCAGCCAGTTTTCGCGCCATTCCGCGTGCGGCACCAGCGCGCGCAGGCACACCAGCATCAGTCCCATGCCGAGCATGCCGTACACGCCGAACAGTGCGGCATGGCCATGCAGCGGCGTGGTGTTGAGCCCCTGCATGTAATAGAGCGCGATGGGCGGGTTGATCATGAAGCCGAACAGTCCCGCGCCGACCATGTTCCAGAACGCCACGGCGACGAAGAAGCGGATCGGCCAGCGGTAACGGACCGCCCACGGCGCAAGCCGGCCGCGCCGGATGTCATCCCAGGCCGCGAAGCCGACCAGCGTAAGCGGCACCACTTCGAGCGCGCTGAACACCGAGCCCCAGGCCAGCGCCACCGATGGCGTGCCTGAAAAGTACAGGTGGTGGCACGTCCCGATGATGCCGCCCGCCAGATAGATGGCCGCCGAAAGCAGCGCCGAACGCGCCGCGAAATCGGGCTTAATCAGGCCCAGCCGCGTGAAGAAGAACGCAATCACGGCCGTGGCAAAGACCTCGAAGAAGCCCTCCACCCAGAGGTGCACCACCCACCAGCGCCAGTATTCGACGACGGACAGGTGCGTGTGCTGGCCCCACATCAGGCCGGCGCCGTAGAACAGCCCGATCGCGCCCGCGGACATGAGAAAGACGGACAGCAGCGGTTTCGTTTCGCCTGCGTTCTTCAGCGCCGGGCGGATCGAGCGGACCACCAGCGTCAGCCAGATACACAGTCCGATAAAGAGCAAGGCCTGCCAGACGCGCCCCAGGTCGATGTACTCGTAACCCTGGTGGCCCCACAGGAACGACTGCTCGTCGCTCATCTTGTTCATGATCGACATCCACTCGCCGGACATGGATCCGGCGACGATCGCCAGCAGCGCACCGAACAGCACGTTTACGCCGAGCCGCTGGAATTTCGGTTCGTATTTCGACACCAGCGGCGCGATGAACAGCCCGGCCGCGAGCCAGGCCGTGGCGATCCAGAAGATCCCGAGTTGCACGTGCCATGTGCGCGTAACGCTGTAGGGCAGAATCCGGTCGAGCCGGATCCCGTAAAAGCCGTTGCCCTCCACGCCGTAATGCGCCGTGACCACGCCCATCAGTATCTGCACCAGGATCAGCAGCGCCACCACCCAGAAGTACTTGAGCGTCGCCCGCTGCGACAGGCTCGCGCGCCAGTGGCCGAGCGGATCGGCCTCCGGAATCTTGTGCAGCTCTTCCTGCCTGCTCTGGCCCGCGTACCACCAGATCATGGCCGACAGACCGCCGAGCAGCATGATGATGGAGACGCCGGTCCACATGACCGTCTCGCCCGAAGGCTGGTTGCCGATCAACGCCTCGTGCGGCCAGTTCTGCGTGTACGTCACCGTATCGCCGGGCCGGTTGGTAGCGGCAGCCCAGGCGCTCCAGAAGACGAACGCCGCCATGTCGCGCATCCGCTCCGGCGTTGAAATCGTCCCCGCCGGAATCGCGTATGCCGTCTGGCCATTCATGAAGACATCCGAGTAGTGCTTGAGATTCGCCTCGAAAGCGCGCGCTCGCACGGGATCGATCACAATCGACTTCGTCGCAACGTCGTACGTGTTGGTCTTGTAGAACTGTTGCAGCCGCCCGCGCAACCCGGCCTTCTGCTCCTGACTCAGTTGCGCGTAAGGTTTGCCGAATTGAGCGCTGGACCATTCGTCCAGCACAAACATCAGCTCGCGGTGCAGCCAGTCCGCCGTCCAGTCCGGCGCGACGTAACTGCCATGACCCCATATGGAGCCGGTCTCCATCCCGCCCATCGATTGCCAGACGTTCTGCCCGCGGGCGATCCCGCCCGGAGCGATCACCACCTGTCCGTCCGTTGTCACCACCCGCTCGGGAATGGGGGGCATTTCCTGGTAAATGCGAGTCCCGATCCAGCCCAGGACCGCGAAGGAGAACGCAAGGATCGCGCCAAAGGCGAGCCAAAGCTTCTTCATGGAAACCGTACTCCTAGATCCATTATGCGAATTTGCAGTGCAAAAGCGATTCCGTTCGAGGCTCGCATGACGCGGCGCTGTTCTCCGTGACCGCAGTCACTCAGGCTGTGGCAATTTGTGCGGACGCCTCTCCCGCGCATTGCATCCGGCTCCGGCGCGCTATATGCTCCACGCATGAAACTCCCGGCCGCGGTTGTTTTACTGACGCTGGTTGGATCCGAGCTCGTCGCGGCGGATCCGGTTCAGGCGGGCTATGCAAAGACCGACGTCACGCCGCACGAGGCGCTGAACCTGGGCGGTTACGATCTGCGCGACGCGCCGTTCGACGGCATCCACGGCAATGACAAGCTGTACGTCCGCTGCCTGGCGTTCTCCGATGGCTCAAGCAAGGTGCTGTTCGTCGAGGGCGACGTCATTCTGATCCAGGACACGGACGAATTCCGCCGGCGCATCTCGACGGCGACGGGCGTGCCGGTGGCGAATATCCTGATGGGCGACGCGCACAATCACTCCGCGCCGTCGCCGGGCGCCAAGGGAACCAACGAATGGGAGCGCCAGTTCTCGGCCGCCCTGGTCAGCACGGCGCAGCAGGCGTTGGCGAACCTGCAACCGGTGCGCATCGCGGCGGGCGACGGCCACTCGCGCATCGCCATGAACCGCCGCCAGGTGCAGACGCGCGACCGCGATTCCCGGCTCACCTTCGACGAGAACTGTTCCAGCCAGTCTTTCGGCAAGTACAAGACGGACAATCCGGTCACGCTGCACGAGTTCGCGGGCGTGATGCGTCTCGGCGCCAATCCGACGGGCCCCATCGACGACGCGGTTCAGGTGGTGCGGATCGACACCATGGCCGGCAAGCCGTTGGCCGTGATGATCCACTACGCCTGCCATGGCACCAGCCTCGGCGGCCGTAACGCCAAGCTGTCCGCGGAATGGATGGGCCGTATGCAGACCTACGTCGAGGCGCACATGGGCGCGGGCGGAACGATGTTTGTCCAGGGCGCGGCGGGCGACATCAATCCGCGCGTGGTGGGCGGCCTGGATGGCAACCCGGACGACATCCATGTGACGTGGGCCTTAGGCGAAGAGATCGGCCGCGAGGTGGTGCGCGTCTACGACGGCCTGAAGCCCGCGCCGCTAAACGCCTCGATTGAAATCGTCGGCGCACAGCTTAGCCTGCCGCGCGCCTATCGCGACTTGATGGAAGACTTCCACAACACCGTCGTCCCGGCGCCGACGACCGCCGTGCGCATCGGCGATCTGATGTGGGTCAGCTTCCCCGGCGAGATGTTCCACGCCATCGGGCAGAAGGTGAAGGCAGCCTGTCCGGCCAGCCATGCGTTCCTGATGGGCTACACCAACGGTTACATCGGCTACTTCCCGGAGCAGAGCGCGTACGCGGAAGGCGGCTATGAACCGGCCGTCAGCCACCTCGATCCGATTGCGGAGGGCGTCTACCTGCGCCAGATCGGCGAGCTGCTGAAGCAGTTCCACTAAAGCGGCAGCGTGTCTTCGACGCCGCGAATGCAGGGAACGGCCCTCGACGCTGCGGCCCTGGATCGTGCGTCCGTGCTCGCGAGTGGCAAACACGCGCGCATGAGTTGTTTCGCTGAAGTCAACAACGAAGGCCCGCGTGCAACCGCTCGTTGACACTCGCGGCTCCGTTTCCCGGTTGCTCTACTTGCGAATGCTGGTGGCCGTCGCGGTCGGGAAGTCCTTCGGGATTTTGATCGTCACTTTGCCGGTAGCGGCCCATTCTGTCCCGCGCTGCAGCGTCGCGATGAAACCTACGCACTGCATCGCCGCGACGTCGTGCCCGAGCGTCGTGTGAAAGACGCGGCCCTTGCCATACCTGATGGTCATCAGCATCGGCTCTTCCTCGCCGGTGCCGTGATTAGAGACTTCCGAGTGCGCCGTGCCCAGCACGGTCAGGTTCTCCGCCGGCCCGCACAGGCTGTCGTACAGCTCGTCGGGCGCATGCATCCACTCTCCCGGCAGCCCCTTGGCGATGGGGTTCTTCGTGTCGCGCATCACCACCTGGAAAGGCAGCCGCGCGCCGTGGTTGCCGCAGCGCGCCGCGCTGGAATCGAGCGCGATCTTGCCGTCCTTGAAGCGCACGCGCGGTCCGAACTTATCGGTCGTGCGGTTCTCCCAGCCGCCCACAGCGATCATCTCGTTGTACTCCTTCCACTGCGGGAACGAGTTGTCCGCCGCGTGGTAGGAAACGAAGCCGCCACCATTGCGCACAAACTGCTCGAAGGCGGCCTGCGTTGCGGCCGGCCACGCATCGCCGTTGTAGTTGGAGACCACCACGGCATACTTCGCAAAGTCCGGCTTGAACGCGCTCATGTCCTGGCCCTTGGCCGGTGACGTGGCGACATCCACGGTGAATCGCCCGCTCTCTTCGAGCAGCTTCTTGAGGACGGGCGTCGTCTCTTTCCAGGCATGGTTGTTCTGTCCGTCGACGATCAGAACCTTGATGGGCGCGGCGACGGCAAACGACTGCAACAGAAAAAGCGCTGTGGCGGGGAGCAGGACTCGGCGGAGGTGCATAATTTCCTTCCATAACGTCATATCAGGTTTCAAGACTGGAAGCAGCGGCGGCAGGCGGGGAGCGACTGCTCGAACCCCTTCCCGCACTGCCGCGGCGTACGGATGCGGCACGCCACGGGCCCCGGTGCAGAGCTTGCATCTGGTCATTCCGCACTGAATAAGCCAAATTCTGGGTATCGTTCGATACCATCAGATGCTATGATTCAAGGGCCATTGTCTTCGGGCGAAGACCTCTCAATTCACCCGCATGTTTTGTCAGGCGCGGCCTGTGGCCGCGCGGGCTGTTGAGGAGGTCTTGCGACCGTGCGTGTTCACCTGGTCAATCCGAGCGACGTGTCTTTCGGAGTCGGCGTGATTACGCCGCGCTGGTTGTACGTTCTGGCGGCCGCGACGCCGCCGGACTACGGCGATCCGATCATCACTGACGAGACTCTGGAGACGCTCGACCTAGCCCGCATTCAACCGGGCGACGTCGTTGGGATTGGCATCCATACGGCCAACGCCTTCCGCGGCATGGAGGTCGGCCGGCTGGCGCGCGAGCGCGGAGCCTGGGTCGTCTATGGCGGAATTCACGCCGGCCTTTTCCCCGAAGAGGCGCTGGAGTTTGGCGCGGCTCACGCGGTGGTGAAAGGCGACGGCGACGTCATCTGGAAACAGGTGCTCGCCGACTGCGTAGCCGGAAATCGCACCAGGTTTACGACGGCGGCAAAATCAGCGGCTCGGAGTTTCTCGGCGCGCGCTGGGACCTGCTACCTGAGAAGAGCTACATGTGGGCGTCGGTGCAGACCGTGCGCGGCTGCCCCAAGCATTGCTCGTTCTGCTCGGTCTGGCGAACCGATGGCCAGCAGCCGCGGCAGCGTTCCAACGAGGTGGTGCTGCGGGAGATCGTCCAGTTGCGGCGCATCGGTTTCCGCTTCATCGCGCTGGCCGACGACAATTTTTACCCCGTCACTCTGACCGACATCGCCAACGCGGAACGCCAGGGCAATGACGAGAAACTGGCTGAGTTGCGCGCGCTGCGCGGCGAACGCTTCGACCTGATGGAGCGTCTGGCCGCGCTGCCGTCCGACACCGTGCTCTATACGCAAATCACGATGGAGGCGGCCGAGGATCCGGCGTTCCTGGAAGCGATGAAGAAGGCCCACATTCTGGGCGCGCTGGTGGGCGTGGAGTCCGTGACCAAGGAAGGGCTCAAGGCGGTCTTCAAGGACTTCAACCAATCGGGCGAGAGCCTCGCCACGCGTCTGCGCACGTTCCGCGAGCACGGCATTCACGTGCTGGGCTCGTTCATCTTCGGGCTCTCTTCCGACCGGGCGGACACTTTCGATGCGACGGCGGAGCTGGCCTCGGCGGCGAAGCTCACATTTGCTCAGTTCGTCACCATGACGCCTTACCCGGGCACGGTGGATTTCGGCCGCTGGGAAAAAGAACTGGAAGCGGGCGGAGGCGTGCCCAAGATCGACGGCGTGCCCATCACACGCTACTGGCGGCTGCCCTGGCACCGCCGTCCCAGGCTTTGGGCTGAGCACAGCACAATGAGCCAGGAGGAGATCCGGGGCCGCACGCAAGGCGTCTGGGACCGTTTCTACAGCTTCCGGGAAATCTGGAAACGCGCCGATTGCGTGAAATCGCTAAAGGCCAAGATGGCCTTCGTCCTGATTTCCAAGCTCTATCGCGCCATGTACGCGAACACGGGTATCGCCACCGACAGCGCGCGCCGCAAGAGCGCGAGCAAGTCGGCGCGCTTCTTCGCGAAAGCCGCGCGCGGGCTGTTCGCGGGCAAGCCGATGCCGGAGTTGGCCGAGCCGGGCGTCATCGCCGATCCCCTGCCCGTGCTGGAACAATAGGAAGCCCGGAAAAACTGAGCGGGCCGGGCGTGGTGGGGCACACTTTCAGTCGGCGCACCGGTTCCAACCGGTGCTTCCGGACAAGATTGCGGGGCTGAAGCCCATGCACGGTGAAGCCTGCCTCGCCGCACACCAGTGGTACGCTGACCTTTCATGCTGTCCTTCAAAGCCGCAGTTGCCTGGCTGATGCTCTGTCCCGCGCCTGCCTGCCTCGCCGCCGCGCCGCCGGCGCCCGTCCGCATCGTCTTCGCCGGCGACATCATGCTCGACGGCGGGCCGGGGCACATCGTGACCAACGGCGGCGATCCCTTCGCGCCCGTAGCCTCAATGTTGAAAGACGCCGAACTGACCGTCGGCAACCTCGAATGCGCCATCACGCGCGAGGGCCATGCCGTCGACAAACCGTACACGTTCAAGGGCACACGCCAAGCGCTGCCACTGCTGAAAAAGTACTTCTCCGCGGTCTCGCTCGCGAACAACCACTCGGGCGATTGGGGCCCGCGCGGCTTCGCCGATGAGCTGACGCTGCTGCATGACGCGGGCATTCCCTACTTCGGCGGCGGAGCAAATGCGCGCGAAGCGCATACGCCGCTCGTGCTCACGGCCAACGGCCGGCGCATCGCCTTGCTCGGCTACAACGACTTTCCGCCGAAGAGCTTCGCCGCCAAGCGCAACCGGCCCGGCACGGCATGGCTCGTTGAAAAGGATGTGGTGCGCGACATCCGCGCCGCAAGACAGCAGGCCGACCTCGTGGTCCTCTTCCTGCACTGGGGCGAAGAGCTTGAAGAGACGCCGCTCCCGGCGCAGCAAGCGCTCGCGCGGCGGCTGATCGACGCCGGGGCGGACGCCATCATCGGCGGCCATCCGCACGTCACGCAGACCATCGACTGGTACCGCGACAAGCCCATCGTCTACAGCCTCGGCAATTTTGTCTTCGATTACTTTCCCACCGACCCGCCCGTCTGGAAGGGCTGGATTGTGCGGCTGACTTTCGGCGCCGCCGGCGCGCCCAAGCTCGAAAAGTTCACCGTCGAACTCGATCCGGCGGGCGTTCCGCATCCGGTCCCGGGCAAGTAGCCGGGCTGCGTCGATTGACAGAACGGAACGCGGAGTGCGGCAATGGCTTCTGTGACGACTGCGCGGCTCGAATTGCTTTCCCTGTTCACCCCGGATTTCTCGATCAGCCGGGGGTCGCCGATTCCTTACGGCGCAACCGTCCGTCGCGACGGGGTCAATTTCGCCGTCTTTTCCAAGCACGCCACCGCGGTCACGCTCGTGCTGTTCTATCCCGGCGACCGTGAACCGCTGATCGAGTTTCCGCTCGATCCGCGCATCAATCGCACGGGCGATGTCTGGCACGCGTTTTTGCAGGGGCTCAATCCCGGCATCCACTACGCCTTCCGCATGGAGCGCGAGCCGAATGAGAATCCGCTGATCTACCGTTTCGACAAAGACAACATTCTGCTGGATCCGTACGCTCGTGCGCTTTCCGCGCGCGCCCGCTGGGGCGTGCCCACGGCGGAACGGCCGCCCCGCTGTTGCGCGGTCGTCGATGGCAGCCGCTTCGACTGGGAGTTCGACCAGCCGCTTAACATCCCTCTGGCCGACAGCGTGATCTACGAGACGCACGTCCGCGGCTTCACGCGCCACCCGTCGTCGGGCGTCGGCAAGCCGGGGACGTTCTCGGGACTGATCGAGAAAATTCCGTACCTGCAAGCGCTCGGCGTCACCGCGGTGGAGCTGTTGCCGATCTACGAATTCGAAGAGTGCGGCAACGTGCTGCGGAATCCCGCCACGGGCGAGCAACTGTACGATTACTGGGGCTACAACCCGATCTCGTTTTTCGTACCCAACGCGGCCTATTCCACAACGCCCGGCGACACCGGAGCGCTGGACGAGTTCCGCACGCTGGTCAAGCGCCTGCACGCCGCTGGCATCGAGGTTATCCTCGACGTCGTTTTCAATCACACCGACGAGGGCGACGAGACCGGCCCGACGCACTCGTTCCGCGGTATCGACAATCCGACCTACTACATGCTCAACCGCGCCACGGGCGAGTATCTGAATTACTCAGGCTGTGGCAACACGCTGAACTGCAACCATCCGGTCGTGCGCGACCTCGTCTGCGAAGCGCTGCGCTACTGGGTGACCGCGATGCACGTCGACGGCTTCCGCTTCGATCTCGCCTCAATCCTCGGCCGCGGCCAGGACGGCACGGTGCTCGCCAATCCGCCGCTGCTCGAACACCTGGCGTACGACCCGGTGCTCGCGCAGACCAAACTCATCGCCGAAGCCTGGGACGCCGCGGGCTTGTACCAGGTCGGCACGTTTCCCGCCTGGGGCCGTTGGGCCGAATGGAATGGACGGTACCGCGACGACATCCGCCGTTACATACGCGGCGACTCCGGGATGGTCTCGGCGCTCGCCACGCGCCTGCTCGGCAGCGCCGACTTGTACATGACGAACGACCGCGAGCCCTGGCACAGCATCAATTTCGTGACGTGCCACGACGGCTTCACGCTCGCCGATCTGGTCGCCTACGACCAGAAGCACAATGAGGCTAACGGCGAGAGCAACCGCGACGGGCTGAATGAGAATCTGAGCTGGAACTGCGGCGTCGAAGGCCCGACGGACGATCCGGCCGTGCTGGCGTTGCGCGCGCGCCAAGTCCGCAACTTCGCCACGCTGTTGATGCTCTCGCACGGTGTGCCCATGCTGCGCGCCGGCGACGAGTTGGGCCGGACGTGCGGCGGCAACAACAACGCCTACTGCCAGGACAACCCGCTCGCGTGGGTGGACTGGACGCTGCGCGCGACCAACGCGGACCTGTTACGCTTCTTCCGTCTGCTGATTCACTTCCGCCGGCAGCATACGATTCTGCGGCGCGCCACGTTCGCGCCATCCACCGGCGACTCCACGCGGCCGTGCGTCGATTGGCACGGCGTCAAACTGTATCAACCCGACTGGGGCTGGGACTCCCACACGCTGGCGATGCACGTGTACACGCGTCCGGGCGAAGAGCGCGCGCCGGAGCATATCTACCTGATCTCGAATGCGCATTGGGAGCCGCATGAATTCGAGTTGCCTGTGGCCAGGGACTGGCAGTGGGTGCGCGTCGTGGATACCGGCCTGGAATCGCCGGAGGACATTGCCGAGCCGGGCGCCGAGCCGCCGCTCGCCGATGCGCGGTGGTACACAGCGGGACCGCGCTCGACCGTCGTCCTGTTGGGGCGTCCGCTGCCAGGCGAAGCCGTGCCCGACGTGTAAAGGCCCCGCCCGCAGTGGGGCGAGTTCCCGTATGGGGCGGACTTCTCTGGTGGGGCGGACTTCAGTCCCGCCCCCGCGTGCTTCGAGGAAAGGCCCTGTGGAACAATCGTTCTATGCGACCGAAGTTCCGTATCGGCCTGGTGCAGATGGCCTGCTCCACGGACCCTCAGGAAAACCTCGACAAGGCGGTGACGCGCATTCGCGAGGCCGCGGCGCGCGGCGCGCAGATCGTCTGCCTGCAGGAGCTGTTCCGCTCGCAGTATTTCTGCCGCAAGGAAGACGCCGCGCTCTTCGATCTGGCCGAGCCCATTCCGGGGCCGTCGACGGAGGTCATCGGACGGATCGCAAAAGAGACCGGCACCGTCGTGGTCGCCAGCCTCTTTGAGCGCCGCGCCGCGGGCGTCTATCACAACACCGCCGCGGTGTTGAACGCCGATGGCGCACTGCTTGGCCTGTACCGCAAGATGCACATCCCGGACGACCCGCTGTACTACGAGAAGTTCTACTTCACGCCGGGCGACTTGGGCTTCCGCAACTTTGACACGGCGTACGGCCGCATCGGCGTGCTCGTCTGCTGGGACCAGTGGTTCCCCGAGGCCGCGCGGCTCACGGCTTTGCAGGGCGCGGACGTGCTCTTCTATCCCACGGCGATCGGTTGGCACCCGTACGAGAAGGCCGCGCACGGTGCGTCGCAGCTTGCCGCGTGGCAGACCATCCAGCGCGCGCACGCCATCGCCAACGGCGTCTACGTTGCCGCCGTCAACCGCATCGGCTTCGAAGGCGCGCCCGGCGACGACCTCGAATTCTGGGGCCACTCTTTCGTTGCCGACCCGTTCGGCGGCGTCGTCGCCGAAGCCTCGCAAGATCGCGAGGAGATCCTCGTCGCCGAATGCGACCCCGCCTACGCCGAACAGGTTCGCCGCGACTGGCCGTTCTTCCGTGACCGCCGCGTCGACGCTTTTGGCCCGCTCACCGCCAAGTGGCTTCGCTAAGCCAGCGTCGCGTCTCGCGCCGCACCGTTTCGTAACCGTCGTCACGACGGCGCCGGCAGGCAGGCCGCGCCTGCCGGAATTCACGGCGGTTGCAGGCTTGCTACCATTAAAAGTTTCATCTACTAAATTCCAATTGCAGTTAGGGAAGAACCATGAGTGACAAAGTCTTCGTATTCGACACGACGTTGCGGGATGGAGAGCAGGCCGCCGGGACACGGCTTGGGAGCCGCGACAAACTCATGGTGGCGCGGCAGTTGGCGCGCCTGAACGTCGACATCATCGAAGCCGGCTATCCCGCCTCGTCGCCCGATGATCTGCAGGCGGTCAAACAAATATCCGAAGAGATCAGCGGCCCGACCATCTGCGCGCTGTCGCGCGCCGTCGCCGACGATATCCAAGCCTGCGGCAAGGCATTGGCGAAAGCCCGGCGACCGCGAATTCACACCGGCATCGGCGCCTCCGACGTGCACATCATGGGCAAGTTCCGTGACGACAAGTACGGCCGCACGTTGGAAGAAAAGCGCGCCAGGATTCTGGAGATGGGCGTTGCCGCCGTCAAGCTCGCGCGCGAGTTCGCCGACGACGTTCAGTTTTATGCCGAAGACGCCGGCCGCTCGGATCCAGCTTTCCTGTACGTGATGCTGGAAGCGATGATCGGCGCGGGCGCGACGGTCGTCAACATTCCCGACACCACCGGCTACTGCGTGCCCGAGCAGTTCGGCGCCTTGATCCGCGGCATCCGCGAGCACGTGCCGAATATCGATAAGGCCGTGATCAGCGTGCACTGCCACGACGATCTCGGCATGGCCGTATCGAACGCTCTGGCCGGTATCGCGAACGGCGCGCGGCAGGTGGAGGGCACCATCAACGGCATCGGCGAGCGCGCCGGCAATGCGGCGATTGAAGAAGTCGTCATGGCGCTGCGTACGCGCGCCGACTACTACAAAGTCCAGACCGGCATCCACACCCGCGAGTTCTGCCGCACCAGCCGCATGGTGGCCGACATGCTCGGCATGACGGTGCCGCCGAACAAGGCCGTGATCGGCGCCAACGCCTTCGCGCACAGCTCCGGCATTCACGTGGATGGCGTCCTCAAGAGCCGCGAAACCTACGAGATCATGTGCCCCGAGGATGTCGGCCTCGACAACAGCCGCGTGGTGTTGACCGCGCGTACGGGCCGCCACGGCTTGCGCGACCGGCTGGAAAAGCTCGGCTACTCGCTCGCGAAAGCGGAACTGGATCAGGCCTACGAGCGCTTTCTGGCGGTCGCCGATAAGAAGCAGGAAGTCTTCGACGAGGACCTCGCGGCGATCATGCACGAGGACCTGCGCCCCGTGCCTGACGCTTACCATCTCGACTACCTGCAGATTTACAGCGGCACGTCGGCGATCCCGACCGCGACCGTCAAGCTCCGCGCCAAGGGCGAAGTGCGCCAGGGCGCGGCCATCGGCAACGGCCCGGTGGACGCGGTCTACCGCGCCATCACATCGGTCACCAAGAGCACCGCGCGGCTGGCGCGCTACGAAATCCGCGCCGTCACCAGCGGCACCGAAGCCATGGGCGAAGTGACCGTGCGCCTGGAGAACGAAGGCAGGAAAGCGACCGGCCGCAGCGCTTCCACCGATGTGATTGAAGCAAGCGCCAAGGCGTATGTGAACGCGCTGAACAATCTGGCCAGTCTGAGCGAGCCCGAGCCAGTGAAAGACGGGCCGGAGCTCGCTGTCTAGTCCTGATTCTGGAACGGCGTAGACCGCCTGGCCCGGCCGCCCGCCAGGTGGCGGGGCAGTCTTCAAGTTATGCCCGGAGTCAGCCCCCGCCGCCCATCTGGGCGCCCGTTTGACGCTGATCGGTTTCGTATCAGGGCACGACTTCAGTCGTGCCGTACCGCGCGGAAAGCAATCGGGCTTCAGCCCCTGAAAATGGCATGGCCATTACGGTCAGCCGGCTACGAGCCTCGAACGCACCCCGGCTGATGGACACCAGTGGCGCGCCGTGTTTACCTGTCGGCCGTCTGGCGCGTGCCTCGCGAAAAGAAAAGCCGCGGGAGCTGAAGCCCAGAATGAGGGACGCTCGGACGGCACGGCTGAAGTCCGTGCCCTGATACGTTCCGGACGCCAGTTCGACGTGCCGCCAAGCAGCTTGCTTGAGATGCGGAAACTGCCGGCGCGCGGCTCCGGCCCGGTACGATCGCAAACCATCAGCAGCCTACGGTATCTACGAAATAGCACCGGCGGTCTCGCAACAACTCAAAACCTGGGCACGGAGCCGTGACCGTAAGGAAGCGGTGGTAGCCAGTATTTGTGTGCCGGCGGAGCGTGCTAAAAGAAAATCGACCGCTGCCTCACGCTGGCTACGCCATACCCGCCGCGCGCAGCTTCGTTTTGAGAGCGCCGATGTCCTGCCGCATTACGGCGAGCAATTGCTGTTTGGAAATGGACACTTCGCGCTGGCCCTCGTTCGCGCCGCCCAACTCCGGCTCTTCCATGTGCAGTTGCAACGGGCCGCGGAAGCCGCTCGCTTTCAGCAGCGGCAGGAAGCGCGCGAAGTCGACCATGCCGCCGCCGAGCGCGCACCAGCGCACCTGCCATTTGCCGTTGGCCGCGCGTTCCCAGTAGAAGTCTTTCACCGCAACGCCGCGCACGCGCGGCTGCAACAGGCGCCAGCTATGCACCCAGCCGCCGAGCCCACCTTCGATGGTGGCGTGCGCGATGTCGTAGTTCACCGCAACCGCGTTCGGGTCGAGACCGTCGAGCAGCAGGTGCAGATCCCAGAACGACGCGCCGAGCTGGCCCAGGCCCGAGTGCGTGTGATAGATCGCGCACACGCCGTACTGCCGGTTCAGCGCCGCCAGGTCCTTCGCGCGCACGCGGAATTCGGCAATCTGCGCGGGCAGGTCGCGCTGCAGATCGTAAACAAAGCCGCCCCAGCGGTACGCGGGAATACCCAGCGCGGCAAGCGTCTTAATAACGCGTTCGGCGTGCGGCGAGCGCGCATCGACAATGCCGCTGGTCACCATCGGCGTCGTCAGCCCGGCGCGGTGAATGACCTCGACGGCTTGGGGCAAGTCGTCCGCGACGCGCTCGGGCAGCACGTGACCGCCGTCGCGCACGGTCAGGTCGATGCCGTCGTATCCCAACTGCGCGCAGACGGCGCTCAGCTCGGCGATGCCGGCCCATTGGAAGTGCTTTGAGAACGCGCAAATCGGGGAGCGTACGGAGTCACTCGCCGTCGCGTTCGCGGCAGCGGCTGCGACGCCCGCAAGAAGAAAAGATCGTCGATTCATAACACGCCTCGCTATTCGCCGGGCGGGGTCGCGCCAAGTCCCGGACCGGTAATCTCGCCCGTCGCCATGGTCCCATCGCGAATCGTGAAGATGCCGGGGAACCGCGCCGCCCACGGCGCATTGGCGGCCGGCACATATTCGCGCGCGTTCGCTTCCACGGTTCCCGCGCCCGGCACGTGCGCCGCCAGCGCGGCCGATTGAATCAGCGCCGCGCCGGGGCACGTCAGGTCCTGCACGCACAGGAACATCTTCCACACCTCGGCCGCCGCGGCCATCAGCAGCGCTTGCGTCTGGCCCTTGCACGCCTTCAGCGCCGCGCCCGTGTAGCCCATCTCGCGGGCCAGCGCGAGACTTTCGAGATCGGTCAGCGATTCGTCGATCACCACCGGGCGCAGCTTCGCCGCCGCGTGCATCACGTTGGCGCGATCGGCCTTCAGGTCGCGCTGCGTAGGCTGCTCGACGTATTGAATCATGTCGAAACCGCGCGGCGATTTCTCGCGGATTTTGCGCAGGATTTCGATCAGATAGCCGACATCCGGGCAGCGCTCGTTGAAGTCGAGCGAGTAGCACCAGCGCTCGACGCCGCGGCGCGTCAGCACTTCTCCGGCAATGCGGTCCACGGCCAGGATGCGTTCGCGATCCCATTGCGCGTCGCTGCCATTCAGCTTGATTTTGAAATGCGTCAGCCCGTTGTAAGCGATCCACTCCGGCAGCGTCTCCGGGAGCCCGTCGTTCAGCCGCGCTTTGACGTCCGCGTCTTCCAGAGGATCCGATGCTCCAACGGAGTGGTAGACCTGTACGCGCGGCGCGGGATCGCGCGTGACGAACTCGTCTAGCCGCCGCCCGCGAAAGGCGGGCCCAAGAAAGCGGCCGAGATCGTCGCGTAGATAGTCGCGCCCGTAACAGCGCCAAACGCTTTGCCCATGCAGCTTGCCGTACGCGTCGTGCAACGCCGCATCGAACGGGCTCGCCGTGACCAGCGTGCACAGCTTCGGAATAACGGCGTCGAGATCCAGTTCGCGGCTGACTTCGCGCGCGGCCTTCAACCATGCGGGCTCGAGCAGCACGCCAAGCTCGGCCGGGTGACCGTACTCCGGACAGTCGGCGACGCTGTCCTGAATGCGCCTGGCGAGCGCCTGCATCGCGCCGAGCGTGCGCTCGTAAGGCATGGTGCGCGAAGGAAAGCTCCACACGTTGCCGAGCGGCATGGAGCCGAAGCCCTCCGCCCTGCGCCCCGCGCGGTCGCGCACGCGAATCCGCACGTTGAGCACAGTGGCGCGATCGACGGCGACGCCGCCGAACTTGTACGGCGTGCGATAGCGAAAGCTCTGCTCCTCCCGCGACACGGCTTCGATGCGGATGTCGTTCGGGTTCGGTTCCAGGATCTGTGGCGCGACGGCCATCGCTCCCAGAAAAGCGCGCCGCGAGTGGCGGGAGAGAGGCATGGTGCATTCAGTCTAGCGCGCCGCGGCGCCGGGGCCGTTGCACGCCGGTTTGCCCGCGCCGCCGGGCGTTGCAGCGGTTACAAAGGCGGGCGCGAATTCCCATCTGTTCCGCCGGCGTGGCATCTTGAGGGGTGGAGGGACGTGCACGATGGCTGTGAAGAAGATCCTGATGCTGGCCGGCGATTATGTCGAGGACTACGAGTTGATGGTGCCCTACCAGATGCTCGTGATGGTCGGGCATAAGGTCGACGTAGCGTGCCCGGGCAAGAAGGCGGGCGACGTGGTGCGCACCGCGATTCACGACTTCGAAGGCGACCAGACGTATTCGGAAAAGCGCGGCCACAACTTCGCGCTGAACGCCGATTTCGACAAGGTGAAGGGCGCCGACTACGACGCGCTGGTGATCCCCGGCGGGCGCGCGCCGGAATACATCCGCCTGACGCCGAAGGTGCTCGATCTGGTGCGCCACTTCGCCACGGCGGGCAAGCCCATTGCGAGCATCTGCCACGGCGCGCAGATCCTGACGGCGGCGGGCGTCGTCCAGGGCAAGCGCATCAATTGCTATCCGGCGGTGGCCCCGGAGATCGGGCTCGCCGGCGGTACGTACGTCGAGTTGCAAATGACCGAAGCCATCACCGACGGCAACATCGTCACCGCTCCGGCGTGGCCAGCGCACCCGGCGTGGATGCGGCAGTTCCTTGCGGTGCTCGGGACAAAGATCGAGGCGTAACGCCAGCGCCGCTGCGGGGCGCGGCGGCGCGGTGAGTGCCTTTGGGCGGACCTACGCGAGCCCGGGGACCGAACTGCGCACGCTGAGCCCCGCGTCGCTCAACCGCGTGACATCGAGCGGGATCACTTTGCCCTCCACGCCGCCGATCGCCTCGGCCGTGTGCTGATAAGCGGCCACGCCGCCGGTCACGTAGTGCGTGACGCGTCCGTCGCCGCGCCCGTCGTCGCCGCCCAGCGCCGCCGCCACAACCTCCGCCGTCACATCGGCGCTCGACACGAGCGTGACTTCCGGTCCGGCGACGCGCTGGATCACGGGCTTGAGCACGGGATAATGCGTACAGCCTAAAAGTAACGTGTCGATGTGCGGCATCTTCGCCAGATAGTGGCGCGCCAGCACCTCGGCCTCTTCCGATGCGGCGAGGCCCTCTTCCACCAGCGGGACGAACATCGGGCAGGCCTCCGCCCAGACCTTCAGGCCTAGCGCTTCGAGCTTGCCCTGATAGACGCCGCTCGCAATGGTGCCCTTGGTCCCGATGACCCCGACATAGCCCGAGTGCGTGACGCGCCGCGCGGCTTCGACGCCGGGATCGATCACGCCCCACACCGGCACTTCGAGATCGTCGGCGAGTTGTGGCAGCGCCGAGGCGGACGCCGTGTTGCACGCGATCACGATGCCGCAGACGTCCAACTGTTGCAGGAACCACGCAATCTCGTAAGCGAATTCGCGGACCATCGCCTTCGGTTTGCGCCCGTAAGGCACGCGCGCGGTGTCGCCGAAGTAAATAAAATCGCGATGCGGGAGCCGGCCGCGCAGCGCCTTCAGCACGGTCAACCCGCCGACTCCGGAATCGAAAACGCCGATCGGCTGGCTCATTGGTTCGCGTTGCTCCTGAACATGCACTTTCAGTATAAGGTCAGTGCTTCGACGCGCCGCCGGCAGCGCGCGCGGGAACCGTTGTTCGCAACGCCCGCGTCAATTTGCCAATCGAAGACCAGCGAGACAGTTCACCGGACTGTGCCTGGCTTGACCTCGACGGTGACAGTCGAATCACCGGCAAGGTCGATCTCTTGCCCCGTCTTCAACTGGCGGGACAACATGGGATCGCTGCGCCAGGCGGCGCCCGGCGGAAAAGCGCTTAAGTAATACTTGCCGGCAGCCATTCCGCTGAACGTTGCGCGGCCTTCGGCGTCAGCATTCTTGTACGGCGGCTGCACCCACGGATCGGCAAGATCCACTTTCTCGGAGACGAGCACGATTTCCCATCCCGAGGCCTTCGCGCCGCCTTCCACTTCGGCATTGATGGCCGAGGTAGCAGGAGCGAGCACGACTTCCAACTGTTGGCCGGGCGCAGAAGGATTCAACGTGAAGGAGTCGGAACCGGTGCGCACGCCGTTGTAGACAACCTCGCCCAAAGCGACGCCGTGCGGCAAGCCGGCGACAAAGACCCGAAACGAACCAGTGATCACCGCCGGCAGTTCGAAGGTCCGCTGCGATGAAACTTCGGCTGGCGGAGCCGCCTCCGGCCCATACGCGCAGCGGCCTTCGGCCACCAACGCCACGCGCATCCCGTTGAGCTTTTCCGCAACGCTGGCTAAGCCCTCCAGCACGGTGACTTTGCCATGCATTGCGACCGGCTTCAGCATCTCCACCACCACGCCATCGAGCCGCTGGTCGTCCAATTCCAGTTGGGTGATTCCGATGCGATAGTTGTCCGGATCGGCCGGCCGGTTTGAGGCGACCAGCGTGTACTTGCCTGACGCCAGACCGTCAAGGCGAAAGCAGTCGCCCGCGCTGACTTGCTTCGAGGCAATCGCGCGGAAACTCTGCGTCGCACCGGATGTCTCGACGCTGCCCAGATCAAGTCCGACATCGCCCATCTGTTCGCGAGCCAAATCCGAGTGCAGGCAGCCGCGGATGGCGCTGCCACGGCGTTTGACGATTGGGACGTCAACCTCAGCCGACAAACCCGCCGCGAGCGAAATCTTCTGCGCCTCCTCCCTCCGCTCGACGCCGGGATAGTAACCGGGCAGATAAGCCAACGGCCGCTGCAGTTGGAACTCCTCCGCCGCGCCCGCCGGCTGAAAAGACGCTCTGGGCGGCGGCTGCACCTTCAGCACATAGTCGCCGGGCCGCAAGTCCTTCAGTTCGTATTTGCCATCGTTGCCGCTGGTCGCTCCGCCCTTTTCGCTCAGAAATTTGCTGCCACCCAATGTCAGCCACCGGCAGGGAACGACAATCAGTCCAGCAACCGGCTGCCCCGTTGCTCGATCCAGGACCCGGCCCGTGACCCGGCAAGGCCGTTCAATGGTGATCTCGATGCCGCTCCGTCTCTCCCCAGCCTTGAGCCGCAACCACAGATGCGCCTCGATGTCATCGCCGTACGGCGCATATCCATCCCGCCGGACATGCAGGGAAAACGACGCCGGCGCAGTCACGCGAAAATCGAACCAGCCATCGTCGCCCGTCAGCACCACGAGGACGTCGCCCGCCGGATCCTGCGGTTGCTCCGTGGGCTTGGCGTTTTCAAGCTCGTCCGAACCGCCGTGCAAACCCGCCGTCGAGCGGGCGAGGATGACCCGCGCGCCCGCGACCGGCTGCCGCGTTCCGGCATCGACAATGCGTCCCGAGACCGCGGCGAGATCCGCGGCGCTTACGAACGGGAGGAAAGCTGCAACCAGCCAGGCAGAGAGCCACTTCATTCCGCTAACCGTGCTCCTTCGCACCAACGAAATGTCTTCCGGCGCGCCTGTTGAACCGGCGCGGCCAGTCGCCGAGGAGACTATATCACCTCACTTCCGGCACCGGATTTGTGAAAGAATGTGGCCCGCATGGCACGGACACCTTCGCGCCGCGAGTTGCTCGCGAGCTCGCTCGCTCTGCCGCTGGCAATGGCGGCGCCCCCCTGGAACCACACGGTCCCGCTCGGCCGGACGGGCCTCGAGGTGACGCCGCTCGGCCTGGGCTGCGAAGACGTGAAGGACCCGGACATCATCCGCCGGGCCGCCGATCTCGGCGTGCGCTATTTCCACGCCCTGAGCAACCTCGAAATCACAGGCCAGGCGCTGCGGCCCGTACGCGACCGCGTCGTCCTCGCCACCGGTTCCAACGCCACCACGGCTGCGAGTCTCGAAGAGGCTCTGGAAAAGCAACTCGCGGCGCTGAGGACCGATCGCATCGACCTCTGGTACCTCACCTCGCGCCACAAGCCGGAGGCGATCACCGACGAAGCGCTGGAGGTGGCGCGGCGCGCGCGGCAAGCCGGGAAGATCCGCGCCTTGGCCGTCTCCACGCATGGCCTCGGCGCCGTCACGCCGCGCCTGCTCGAGTTGCGCGACGTCATCGGCGCCGTCATGGTGGTCTGCAACTTCGCCACCTGGGAACGCACCCCCGCCGCGACCGATCGCGTGCCGAGCGCGTCGCTGCCAGGCGGCACACAGGACGACATCATACGGCTGCACAAGGCAGGCATCGGCATTGCGTCGATGAAACCGATGCTGGGCGGCCTGAAATACGTTCCGCCCGAACGCGCACCGTGGACCGCATCGCTCGCCGACGACGAGCGCCGCCGCGCGGCGCTTTCCGCTGCGCTGAAGTGGGCGTTACACAACCCGCACCTCGACACGACGCCGGTCTGCGTGGCGGACATGCGGCAGCTCGAAGCAAACATCAAGTCCGCGGGCGAACCGTTCCGCGAAGCGGATCGCGCGCTGCTGGCGATGGAGACGGCGCGCCTGAGCCCGTACTATTGCCGGCAGTGCCAGCGCTGCGAAGGCGCCTGCCAACGCGGGCTGCCGGTCTCCGACATGCTGCGTTATCTGATGTACGCCGATGGCTACGGCCACCTCGCGCGCGCCCGCCGGGAATTCCGCGCGCTGCCGGCGAACGTGCGGGTGGTGCGTTGCGGCGAATGCAGCGGCTGCACGGTGCGTTGCCCGTCGGGAGTGAAAGTGCGCCAACAACTGATCCGGGCGCAGACGCTGCTCGCGTGACCGGCTGGGCGCGCGCCCGATAATGAGGTTGTGCCCGCCAACAGTTTTTGGAAAACCCTGGACGCGTTGCTGCAGACGCATGCCGTGGTGATCGACCGGCCGGCCGGCTCCACGCATCCGCGCTATCCCGACTTTTACTACCCGCTCGACTACGGTTATCTGGAAGGGACCGCGGGCGGCGACGGCCAGGGCATCGACGTGTGGCTGGGCAGCGGCGACCGCACGCGCCTCAGCGGCGTGGTCTGCACGGTGGACACTGTCAAAAGTGACGCCGAGTTGAAGCTCCTCGCGGGGTGCACGGCCGCGGAAATGGAAACGATTCTGCGCGTGCACAACTCGGGTCCGCAGGCCGCGCTGCTGCTGCCCGCGCCGCCGCAGTGCGCCTGACCTGCGTCGGCTCAGCCTTAGCGCGGTAACGCCGTGTCGACGATAGTGAACGGTGCGTCGCCCGCCTCGTTTGCGACATACAGATGCGCGGAGCCGGGCGCAACCGCGAGCGCGTACGGCGCTTTGCCGGCGGCGAGTGTTGCGACGGCCTTGCGCGTCGCACCATCGATGACGGTGACCGTGTTGCTGAATGTGTTCGCCACATAGACAAGGTTGCGCTGCGCGTCGACCGCCAGCGCTTGCGGATGCTCGCCCACTGGCGCCGTCGCCACCGTGCGTCCCGCCGCGGCGTCAATCACCGTGACATCGCCCCCAGCGTAGTTGGCCACATAGAGCATGTTCGTGCGCGGGTTCACGGCCACGGCGCACGGCGTCCGGCCCGCCTTCAGAATCGCCGACCTGCCGCCTTGCAGGGCGATCACGTCGCCGGTCCCGAGCCGCGCGACGTAGAGCGTGTGCGTGGCTTCGTTCAGCGTCATGCCCCAGGCGTGCTTGCCGGCCGCGGCCTTGCGCATGGCGTGCTGCGCGCCTTCGAGCAGCGTGAGGTTGCCGCCTTCGTAGGCGAGCAGGTATTCGACATTCTCCTCCGGATCGACGGCGAGCTGATCGATGGAGCCCGTAGCCAGTTGCGTGACGGCGTGCGTACGCCCGTCCAGCACGCTCGTCTTGTCACTAAAGGTGTGCGTGATGTACGCTTTGCCCGTCCGTGAATTCACCGCGATCGAATACGGCCGCGGTCCGACCGGCACGGTCGCCAGCACGGCGTCCGAACCGCCATCCAAAATGGACACCGTGCCATCGCCCGCGTTAGCGACATAGACCCGGCCGGTGGACGTATCGGCGTCGAGCGCGACGGGCGCGGCGCCGACCGTGACGGCGTGCACGGCCTGGCTGTCCGTATCGATCACCTGCACGGCGTTGCGCCCCGTATCGACGATGTACACTTTTTTCGCGATTGGATTAAAAACCGCGGCCCGCGGATTGATCAGCCCGCTGCTCTGCCGCTCCGGCGGCTGTTGTGCGAGCACGCGCGGAGAGAAGATGTGCTGCGTCACCGCGGCGGCGGCCACGGCCAGAAATGCGACAAGGAAGGGACGAATTGTTTCGCGCGGGTTGCTCATGAGAGAATTCACTCTGAATCCCTGAGTATCCTCTTGCGCCGGCGGTTGACGCAACGGGAACACGGCAAGGTGAGCATGTCCGGTCACAGCTTCTTCCATCTCCGCGCGCGCTGGCGGCTTCATGCCGCCTTGCCGGCGCTCGCGCTCCTCGGTGCGGCCCTGGGCGCCGGCCAGACGGCGCCGCCGCAATTCAAAGTTCTAGCGCTCGCTGAAAAGGGCGGCCTGCACCAGCCCTTCGTCGACGCGGCCAAGGTGTGGCTCGCGCGCGAAGCGCAAGCGGGCGGCTTTACGGTCGACTACATCGAGGACACCAAACACATCGACGCCGCGTTCCTCGCGCAATACCGGCTGTTCCTCCAGCTCAACTATCCGCCCTATGCCTGGACCCCGGCGGCCGCGGCGGCCTTTGAACGCTACATCGACGAAGGACGCGGCGGCTGGATCGGCTTCCACCACGCCACGCTGCTCGGCGAATTCGACGGCTATCCGATGTGGCCGTGGTTCTCTTCCTTCATGGGCGGCATCCGCTTCAAGAACTACATCCCGGGCTTCGCCACCGGCCAGGTGACGGTGGAAACACCCGGACATCCGGTGACGCAGGGCGTGGCCCACACGTTCACGATTGAAAACGAAGAGTGGTACACCTATGACCAATCGCCGCGGCCGAACGTGAAGGTGCTCGCGAGCGTCGACGAGCGGACCTACTCCCCCGCGAGCCAGACCACCATGGGCGATCATCCCGTGGTGTGGACCAACGAGCGCGTGAAGGCCCGCAACGTCTACATCTTCATGGGCCATCACGCGGAGCTGTTCGAAAACAGCGCCTTTACGCAGATCTTTCGCAATTCCATCCGATGGGCGGCGGAGCAATGATGCAACGCAGGAGTTTTGTTTTGGCGCTGGCGGCAACGCTGGCGAGCACAGCCGTGGCGGCGGACCGAGCGCAGCCGCCGCGCGTGCTGGCCTTCTATTCGGCGCACGCCGAGGGCGATCACGTGGAGTTCGCCGAGCAGGCCGTAAAGTTCTACGCGGCCGCCGCGACGAAGGATCGTTTTCAATTCGAGGCCACCACGAATTGGGACGATTTGAATGCGGAGCGTCTCGCGGGCGTGCAGGTCGTGCTGTGGCTCAACGAAGCGCCGGGCGGCGCAAAACAGCGCGCGGCGTTCGAGAATTACATGGAGCACGGCGGCGGGTGGATTGGTTTTCACGGCGCCGCCTACAACGACGGCAGCACGCACTGGCCGTGGTTCGTCCGCTTCCTCGGCGGAGCCGTCTTCTTCGGCAACAACTGGCCGCCGCTGCCCGGATGGCTCACCGTGGATGACGCCACGCATCCCGTGACGCGCCATCTGCCGGCGCGGTTTCTGTCGCCGGACAACGAGTGGTATAGCTGGCAGCCGAGCCCGCGCACGAACCCGGATGTGAAGGTGCTGGCGACGCTCGAACGCGCGAACTTCCCGCTAGGCCTGAAAGACACCATCCGGGATGGCGATGTGCCCGTCGTGTGGACCAATACGAAGTACCGGATGGTCTACATCAACATGGGCCACGGCGACAAGATCTTCACCGAACCGCGGCAGAGCCGGATGTTCGAGGATGCGCTGCTGTGGATTGCCCGGCCGCGCTGAAAGCGCCCAAAGGCGGGGCAGCCTGAACTGCCCCGCTGGTGACCGGCACAACGCTCCATGAGCGTTTTCGCGTCACGCTGCTTTTTACTCAATGCTCTCCGCAGCCCGCCGATAAGCTCCCTGACGCGTCGGGTACGGATCCGAAAAGCGCAGTTTACAAGCGTCTCCGCGTGCCGGCGCCGCACGGCGCTAATGCGGCAACGTGGACATGTAGTGAGCGTTTCTGAACGTCTCGTACGTAAACATCGCCGTCGATTCGAAGTTCATCCCTGCGAATAGAGTCTGTAGCGCTCTGTTTTTGCGGCCGTGCTTTTTAAGCACGTAATATGCCGGTACATTGATCGCGGCGAACCAAATTGCTTTATACAAGAACCCGCCAACGCCGAACGTAGCGTCGTTTCCCCCATTGAACATATTGATGATTCTATTGTTCTCCGTTCCCAGGTGCCACACATCGATCAGATAGTACGACGTGATCCCGTCGGACAAGGTGGTGGCCAGATGGGCGACGACGGAAGCCGTCCAGATCTTGTTGCTCCGAAACACGCCACGCTCCGGACGCTCCCGCACGGGCGCGACGCGCTCGGCAAAGCTGGACGCGGCGGGCGTTATGGCTGTGGTGGGCTCGATGACGCGCACGCCTGCCGCCGGGCCGTTCACCGGGCCGATGACGCCCGCGGCCAACGCCTCCGGGTTGGCTTCCGTACCGGCCAACAACACCGGCAGCGCGGCCTCGCCGGCCTCTCCCGCCGCCAGCGGCTGGAGCTTCGCCAATAGCACGCTCTCCACTCCGGCGGGCTTGGCCGGAACCGATCCGGCGTCCCAGACAGCGGGCGTCGCCGCCGGCGCGAACTCGCGCCAATATATGGCGTCAGGCGCAACGGCCGGCCGTACTGTTTGACTGTTAGCAGAGAAAGCCGTTGTGACCGGCTGAGCGGTGACGGCAAAGAATGCGCAGAGCGTGAGCAATACGGTCTTCATATCGACTCCATCCAGTTCTGCCCTAAGAGCGGGAGCGAACTCCGCTTTCCAATGCACTCATCGGCGGTGGCAGTCCTGGTGTGAGAAGAAATGAACGCCGCCATCCGGCAGGCGGTCGGGCGCACGACGGCTGGGATGGAACAGGGAAACGGCCCGCGGTATGGCGACTTGTAAATTTGCCGCCGCCGGAGGCTCAAGGGGGTAGACAGGCTCCTACCCTATGCGGTAGATTGGCTACCACCATGGGTAAAAAACAGAACGGCCGCATCGAGCTCGTTTACGGCGCGTTGGACATGCTGATTCTGCAGACGCTGCGCTGGGGCCCGGCACACGGCCACGGCATCGCCAAGTCCATCGAACGCACTTCCGACGATGCGCTGAAGGTCGACCATGGCTCGCTCTACCCCGCCCTGCAGCGGCTGTTGCAGGAAAAGTGGATCACCGCCGGGTGGGGCGTTTCCGAGAACAAGCAGCGCGCGAAATACTACCGGCTGACGCCGGCGGGCCGCCGGAAACTGGCCGCGGAGACCTCCCGCTGGGAGCGCTTCGTGGAGGCGATCACGGGCGTACTGAAACCCACCGTGGAGGAGGGGGAGCGATGAGCGCGCGCAGAGAGTTCTCCAAGCTGGAGCAGGTGGTCCGGCACGGCCGTCCGACCGGCGACCTGGAAGAGGAAATTCGGACACATCTTGAAATGCAGGAACAGGAGAATCGCGAGGCCGGCATGACACCCGAAGAGGCGCACTACTCCGCGCAGCGGCAGTTCGGCAACGTCACGCGCGCCATGGAGCGCAGCCGTGAGGCGTGGAGCTGGCGCTTTCTGGAAGTCCTGTTGCAGGACCTGCGCTTCGGCGCGCGGCAACTGCGCAACAACAAGAGCTTCGCGGCGGTGGCCGTGCTGACCTTCGCGCTCGGCATCGGCGCGACGACGGCGGTCTTCTCCGTCGTGCACGGCGTGCTGCTGCAGCCGCTGCCGTATGGCGAGCCGGACCGGCTGGTGGACCTGCGCGAAACCGAAGTCGCGCCGGGCAACTATCCGCTGAGCGGCCCCGACTACATCGACTGGCAGGCGCAAAACCGCACGCTGGCGGGCTCGGCGCTCTATGAGTGGCCGGAGACGATGAACGCGAGCAACGGCGGCGAGCCGGTCACCGCGACCGTGGTCCACGCGCAGGCGAATCTGTTCCGCGTGCTCGGCGTGCGGCCGCAGGCGGGCCGCGACTTCAGCACCGGCGAAGACGCCGAAGGCCGCAACCAGGTCGCCATTCTGAGCTACGGCTTCTGGCAGCGCCACTTCGGCGGCGCGAGCGTGCTCGGCCAGGGCATGATCCTGAACGGCAAGACCTACACGATCGTGGGAGTGATGCCGCGCTGGTTCCGTTTCCTCATGCCCGCCGACCTGTGGACGCCGCTCGACATGGGACCCAAAACGATGGGCGCGCGCGGCGACCACAGTTTCAACGCGGTTGCGCGGTTGAAGCCCGGCGTGACGCTGAGCGCCGCGCGCGCCGATCTGCTGGGGATTTCGCAACGTCTGGAGAAGCAGTATCCGGACCAGAACGAGAAGACATACGCCGTGTTGCGGCCGCTCGACGACGTGTTGACCGGCGGCTGGAAAACGCCGCTGCTGATCCTGCTCGGCGCGGTCGTGCTGGTGCTGCTGGTGGCGTGCGTGAACGTGGCCAATCTGCAACTCGCGCGGGCGAGCACGCGGCATCGCGAAATGGCGGTGCGCGCGAGCCTCGGCGCGGGGCGCGGCCGTCTGCTGCGCCAGATGCTCACCGAAAGCGTGCTGCTCGCGCTGGCGGGCGCCGCCCTGGGCGTCGCCTTCGCCTACTGGTGCGTGCAACTGCTGCAGTCGGTGAAGTCGCTGCCGATTCCGCTGGTGAAGCCGATCGGCGTAGACGGCACCGTGCTGCTGTTCGCCATCGGCGTCAGCGTGCTGGCGGGCGTGCTGTTCGGCCTGGCGCCGGCGCTGCAGTTTTCCGAACGCAGCCTCAACGCGGAGTTGCATGCCGGCACGCAGTCGGTGTTGAGCGCCGGGCATGGCCGCCAGATGCTGCGCGACGGTCTGGTGGTGGTGGAGATTGCGCTGACGCTCGCGCTGCTCGCCGGCGCCGGACTGCTGCTGCGCAGCTTCGCGCATTTGCGCAACTCCGAAACCGGAGTGGACGCGCACAACGTGCTGACCACGTCGTTCAATCTGCCGGAGGCAACCTATCCGGACCAGACGGCGCGGCGCCGGTTCTACGACCAGTTGCTCGCGCGTGTGACGGCCTCGCCAGCGGTGGCGGCGGCGGCCGTCTCCAGCGAGATTCCCATGCGCGGCGGCAGCAACGGTTATATCAAGGTGGACGGCGCGACCGACCCGGCGCTGGCGAACCAGTTGGTCGGCTGGAATTTCATCACGCCCGATTACTTCCGCGTGCTGCGCATTCCGCTGCTGAAGGGGCGCGGCCTGACCGCGACGGACGCCGAACAGGCGGCGGTGAATACGCAGAAGCTCGATGAGCTGTTCAAAAAGGCGCAGGGCAGCGGGAACGTCCAGGTGCCGCCCGACATCACCTTCGTCGCGGTAATCAGCCAGGCGACGGAGCGCACGTTCTGGAAGGGTCAGGACGCCGTCGGCCGCACATACGAGTGGAACGGCGCGAAGGTCACCGTGGTCGGCGTGGCCGGCGACGTGAAGGAATACGGCCTGCGCGCCAAGATCATGCCGCAGGCGTATATGCCGTTGCCGGTCGTCCTCACCTACGGCGGCGGCGGAGCGCACCTGACGCTGAAGACGCGGATCGCTCCGGAGGCGGTGATTCCCACGCTGCGCCGGGAGGCGAAGGCGCTCGACGCGACGCTCGCGCCGGACCGGCTGCAAACGCTCGACGAGGTCATCGCCGAGGATACGCAGGACGTGAGCTTCCAGGCTTTCCTGCTGGGCGCCTTCGCGGCGCTGGCGCTCGTGCTGGCGGCCATCGGGCTCTACGGCGTGATGGCGTATCTGGTGAACCAGCGCACGCGTGAGATCGGCATCCGCATGGCGCTCGGCGCGGAGCCGGGCAACGTGCTCTCGCTCGTCATGCTGCGCGGCACGCGTTTGACCCTGCTCGGCATGGTGATTGGCGCCGCCGCGGCGTTCGGCCTGGGACGCGCCATGTCGAGCGTGCTCTATGGCGTCAAGGCGTCGGACCCGCTCACATTCGCCTGCGTCGCGCTGCTGCTCGCCGCCGTCGCGCTCGCCGCCAGCCTGATCCCGGGCTGCCGCGCGATGAAGGTCGACCCGATCATCGCGCTACGCTACGACTGACCGATAACAGGACAGACGATCGCGCCGTGTCATCGGCCACGTTCCTGCTATGACAGACCACACTTCGCGATGGTCTGTCCCGCACCAATGCGGCTAGAACCGCACGGTGTTGCGCAACAGTGTGAACTTGTCCGCGCCGTAACCCGCCAGGCTGTGCAGCCGCATGCGCTCGGCCGTGTCCAGCTTCATCGTCTGCAGTTGCCGCAGTTGCCTGAGCGCTGCGTTCAGGTTCCGTTCGGCGCGCGCAATCGCGGCGGTCGCGCCGTCCGGCGCGGTGGCGTCCGCCGCAGCCGGAGCGTCCACCCCGGCGGCAGGCTCTTCGGGCGGCGCTGGAATCGTGTGCCGCAATTCGTCCAGCGCCGCCGCCAGACGCGGGCCGTTCTCCGCTTCAATCGGGATCTCCTCGCCGGCGTGCAGCAGCGCGTGCCCGCGCACCGCCGGCTGCAACTGCCGGAACTCCGCCGCCGTGACGCGAGTCAACTGCGCCAGCGTGAAGAACTCGGGACCAAACTCCTCCAACTGGCGAATCACCCGGTCGGCGGTGGGGCGAGCAATGCCCAGACGCTCGGTGCAGAACCGGTCCCAGGCCATGTTGAACGCGCGGTAACGCTTGTGCGTGCGTATGTCCCGCAAGCACTCGGCGTCGGACGCCGAGCAGCGTCCCGCCATCGCGGCAAAGGCCTGCCTGCGGCCGAGCCATACCCCGACCTCGGCTACGTCCCGCATCTGTCCGGCGGAGGCCGGCTGGATCTCCGGCGCGATGGCCTTGCTCTTTCCTCGCATCTTCTCTTTCCTCCTGGCGTGGCGATTCCAAGGGAATCCGGCTTGCGCCAAAAAGGGCAAAACCGCTCACTTGAGCGGTTCGCCAAATGCAAGCCATTAGGAATCAACGCCTTACAAAGCAGGCTCCGCTCATTTGAGCGGTTTTGCCTTTCCCGCCCGGATTGTATTCCCGCCTCCAACGGAATTCTGTTGAGCCCGTCCCGGCAACAACAGCTAACTCGTTGCGCCGATTCAATCGGACGATTTTTTGTGAGCTTGTGACCGCGCGCGGCGGACGCGACAGGTTTCCCCGATTCCTTCGCGCAGCATTCGGCGAGACCGTTCCGCGGGCGACTTTCGGCGCGTAGCAGAAGCATCCTCCGCAACGCTCCGCAGTGGGCTTGCATCAATGCGCCGTGCGGTCTGAATTGTCAGCGAACCGGGCATCAACGGCGGCCCGTAAGTGTGGCCAATGGCTTCGGGCGGCGAAACGATGTGCATCAATAACTGATTTCCCACTGTGCATGACATCGGATGCCATGTGTTGTCGTTCTCAAGTTTCACTGCACCGCTCGGCATTTTCGATCATAGCAGGAATAGGCCTGTCCATTTTTCAGCGTCCGAGGAGGCAAGGTCCCTTCGTCGTTGCTACGATAGTTTCTAGCTGAGGCGCTCATTGGAATTCAATCCGGAAGACTTCAGAAAACTCGTAATCGCTTTAAGCGTTGGTGGAGTCGCCGGCGCGGCAATCGTCCAAAGTCATCACGACGAAGCGATGAAGAGCCAGGCGGAGAAGAAAGACCAGGAAGGGACGGAATGGATCTGCGACATCGTGTGGGATCTTCTCGATGATTGGCATCCGCCGGACATGGAGCGCGAGGATGACTACACCGACCATCTCTTTAAGTTCTTGAGGCGGGAAATCGGCAGAGCATTAGAAGAGGATGATCCGGATGTCTCGCTGGAGATGCGAACCGGCACGGCGCACGGCATCCCCGACATTCTAATTCATGATCGACTGGTGCTCGAGCTCAAGGTTTCGTCCAGGAAAAGCGAGCGCGATCGACTGGTCGGCCAGTGCTGCGAGTATTCCCGTGGTTACGTGACGTGGGCCATTGTGATCGACTGGCCGGAAGCACGCGTGGAGAAACTCGTGGATCTCCTCGAAGCCAAATGCCTCAACTACATCGAAGTCATCGAGTTCAACGAAGACGAGGATGACGACGACGAAAATGAAGATCTCGATGAAGAAGACGACAACTAACCGCCGCGGTTGCTTTGTCTCAAGAGCAATCTGATCATCGCGAACATCCGGTGAAAAAGGTAGTCAACGTGCGCCGATTCGACGACAGGTGTTTTGGTCATCTCCGTGTGCCGAATCATGAAGTTGTTGCCGACACCCGTCAGGACCAGGGCCTCGTCTTCAAGCAACTTGCGGTAGTTGGGCTCTGTCGCTGCCTTGTCCAGGATTGCGGTGGCCTGCGCCTTTTTGTCCTTGCCCGGCTCAACCGTCTTGAGACGCTCCCAAGCGTCCCAAAGCTTCTCCAGCCCTTCTTTCCGAACGTCCAAGGATCTATTTAGAAACTTCTCGCGGGCAGTCTCGAGCAATTGATCAAGCGTTCTGTCGCCCGTCTTGAAAATGGTGGTGGCGAGCGCCTCCTGTAGTCCAGTTGGGGCAATGCGAGTGACCTCTCCCTGTTTCAACTCGAAGGCAAGCCCATTGCGTTCAAAGAAGCGGTTGATGTCCTCTTCGAATTTGGCACGGCCTTTCTCTTGATCGAAGGCGAGGTGGTCGTGTCCAAAAAACTGGTGCCATGAATAGCTGTGTGGTAATCCGGCGTGTTCATAAAGGAACTCGACCAAATCGAACAACTGGGGATTGGTGGGCCACGAGTAGTCCCCGTCCTCGTACTTCGGCCAATCGTCGGGGTAGATGACGCTGTAGGCGGCGACGCCCTCTTTCAGTTTCTGTGGGTCTGTGCCAATGGGTGGGTTTGGAGAGTCGTAACAGCGCTCCGGAAACTGCTCGGCGAAGAGGTTCTCGCTTATCTTAGCGTTGATGACCGTGAGAAGCCCCTTTGTGAGTTCAACGTCAAGCTCCTCCTTGACGCGAGGCTCGTTGAAACCATGCCGTTCCGTGAACAATTTCTTCATGAGACATCCCGGCGCGCAGAATCTCAAGGCGAAATCTCAATTCTACCAAGGCGTACATCCGCGGTCCAAGAATGCAGTCCATGCGCTCTGGCCGGAATGCGCGTTAACCGGCGCTCACCGAGCGCGATAGCGTGGCGCCTCCTCACTGGACGATCGATGGCGTTATGAGAAACACGCACAACCGCCATGCGTGGAGGAGCCGCCGTGTGCCCGGTCGCACTCTACCTCCGCCCCGTTGAAAGCCATCGAGCCCGCGAGTGCAGCGCGGCTTTGCCGGGCTCAGATCGGCAGACACGCAGTGCTGCGTATCAGGGCACGACTTCAGTCGTGCCGTCCGAGCGCCCTTCCTCCTGGGCTTCAGCCCCTGTTGCTTTCTTCTTAGCCAGGTATGTAAAGCAATACGGATACGCGTCGGGCGAGTCGGCGAGGCCCGCCTTCACCGGGTTCGCCGCGATGTACTTGCGGTGCCTCGCGAAACTGCTTTGGTCTTCCACGCGAGACTCGGAAAAGCCGCGTTGCCAGACCTCGCCAGAGCAGCCGCGCTCCTTCCTCAAACGGTAGGAGAATCCGCCTTTGATGAACTGCATGGCCTTCTCGATGGTCATGCCTTCGCCGACCGTCAACAGCAAATGCAGATGATCCGGCATAACGACAAAATCGTGCAGCAAAAACTTGCTGGCCCGCACGTAGGACCGCAGCACGTCGATCAGCAATGTGGCGTTGCGCTCCGACTGCAGCAAATTGCGGCCTTCGCTGGTTCTGGTGGTGGCGAAGAACGTGCGGGAAGACCTCGGGACATTCTTCGGGTCGGCATTGCGAGCCGGTTGCGCCATCGTCAGGGGCTGGAGCCCGATTCCTTTCCGCGCGGGACGGCACGACTGAAGTCGTGCCCTGATACGGAAACGATCATACGCAAACCGGTGCCGCAACGCACGAGCGCCGGTTGCGGGGCGGAGTCTGCGCTCCCGCAGCTTCCTCATTTCCAGCCAGCGGTCGCCATGCGTCGCACCGGCGCCGCAACGCACGAGCGCCGGTTGCGGGGCGGAGTCTGCGCACCCGCAGCTTCCTCATTTCCAGCCAGCGGTCGCCATGCGTCGCACCGGCGCCGCAACGCACGAACGCCGGTTGCGGGGCGAAGTCTGCGTACCCGCAGCTTCCTCATTTCCAGCCAGCGGTCGCCATGCGTCGCACCGGCGCGCACAACTTATCAGCGCCCGTTGCGGGCGGAAGGCCCGCTCCCGCAGTTTCCACATTTCCAGCCAGCGGCTCGCATGCAGACCGGACCCGCGTGCGCAACGTAGCAGCACGAAGCGCGGAACCGAGCAGACGACCTGCCCCACCAGGCGGCGGGTGGCCCGGCGAGGGTGGTCTACGCTGACCCAGAAACAGGTCTAGCGATTCCTCCGAATCCGCATGGTGGCTACCGCTACAGTTGAGATGATCGCCTGGGCTCCGAGTACGCCGAAGGAACGTTCCGAATGGTATACGCGCTAACCGGAATCCATCGCTCGCGGTAGCGTAGCGCCCCTCGGCGAATGGGCGATGAAGTTGCCGGAAACTCCCAGAACCGCCATACGTGGAGGGGCCGCCGCTTGCCGGTGCTGCGCAGGCCGGGCGCATTGTGGACCGGCGAGCCGATAGCGCGGCGTCGATGGCGGATGTCTGCTTTCCGGGCGCGAGCCGCGTGCGACGCGCGCCCGGTTTTGATTCAACGAAAAAACTACAGCAGCGGAGCCGTGTTACCCGGCAGCAGCGCCTGCCGCATCAGCTTCAGCGGCAGCGGGCCCTGGCGCAGGAACGCGTCATGGAAGTCGCGCAGGTTGAAGTCCGCGCCCTTGGCCTGCTGGTAGTCGCCGCGCAGTTTGTAGATCATGAGCTTGCCGAGCGTGTAGTACAGGTACGTCGGGTTGTAGGCGCCGCGGCGCGCTTCTTCAAACGCGTTCGCGGGCTCCTGGAAGCCCTTCTCCTCGAACAGTTTCTGCCCCTGCTCCACGGTCCAGCCCTGCGTGTGCAGCTTGACGCCGACCACCCAACGGCAGTCGCGCAGCAGCGCTTCGGAGAGCTGCGCCAGATGGATCTTCGGATCGCCGTTGCCGTAGCCCTGCTCCAGCATCATCTGCTCGCCGTAGTGCGCCCAGCCCTCGACGTTCGCGCCGCCGCCGCTCAGCTTGCGCACCTTCGACGGGAACTGCTTGGCCCACAGGAACTGCACATAGTGGCCAGGGAAAGCTTCGTGAATGGTGATCATCTGCATCGTGTACTTGTTGAACAGGCGCAGATGCTCTTGCTTGTGCTTCGCGTCCCACTCCTTCTCCGGCGGAGTGACGTAGTAGAACGCTTCGGCCGCCTTGGTCTCATACGCGCCCGGCGTGTCCATCATGGCGAAGCTGCCCACGCGCGCGTAGGCCGGCGTCTCCTCAATCAGCAGACGGACCTCGCTCGGGATGGTCACGATGCGCTGCTCGATCAGGAACGAGCGGATGTTCTCCACCGTGCGGCGCGCCGACGGCAGCAGGTCGGCTTCGGTCGGGTGCTCGTTTTCGAGCGACTTCATCACCTCGGCCGGCGAGAGCTTGGGATTGATCTTCTTCGCGGTTTCGACGAAGTCGTTGTAGTCCTTGTCGAGGTTGGCCTGCCCCACGGCGAGGAGCTTATCGAGCGGCAGGTCGACCATCTCCTCGTAGTTCAGCTTCTTCGCGAAGTTCTCCGCGCCGATGGCGTAGGAGCCCTTGGAGCGCGGCAGCAGATCGCTCTTCAACCACGCGGCGGCATCCTGCATGGCTTGCGCGGCAGCGTCGTCGGCTTGCTGGAAAGCGGCCAGCGCCTGCGCGTCGCCGCCCGCGGCGTCCTTGGCCCACGCCGCGACGTCGCCCTTCAGAAATCCAACCGAGCCCTCGGCGACGCGGATCGCCAGATCGGTGAACTCCTTCGGCGGGTTGTTGACGTTCGCCTTCATCGCCGCAACCAAAGCGGGCGCGCCTTTCAGGCGCGCCGTCACGTCCGCCAGCCGCTCTTTCGCCGGCGCGAAGTCGCGCTTCATGATGAGGTCGACCGCGTTGCCGGGCGCGCCGACGTAATCGATGGGATTCTTCTTCCAGGTCTGCAGCGTCTGCTCGTCGAGCAGCTCGGCGTCGATGGAGCTGCGCAGAATCTGCAAGTCGGCGGCGTCGGTTGGGCTCAACTTCGACGGGTCGAACGCGGCGGCCTGCGCGCGCTGGCTTTCGAGCGTCGCAATGCGCCTGGCATAGGCCGCGGCCGAGCGGTCCTCAATCTGCTTGTCGTATTGATGGAAGCCGACGGCGGTGCCGCCCGACGGGCTCCAGGCAAAGGCTGCGTCGTAGTATTCATCCACGAACGCGGAATAAGTCGGTGCTTTTGATTGCTTCATACATCCGGTCAGACCCACGGCGATGAGGAGGCTCGCGGCGAGCCCCGCGGAGGAGATGCGCATACATTTGAGCGTATCAGGAGCGTTCGTGGGGCGGACTTCAGTCCGCGCGGGAATTCATTCCCGCAAGGCTATTGTTTTTGTTTTGCGGGACCGAGGTCCCGCGCGGACTGAAGTCCGCCCCACCGCTGAACCGCCCCACCACCGGCGCGCGCGTCAGTTCCCGGCGGCGACGGCTGGATCGCCGTGGAATTTGCGGGTCTGGATCTGCGGCCCGGTCACGCGCATGCACGCAGCGCCGTTGCGGTTGGCCGCATAGTAAAACAGGATCAGTCCGAGTGGCTCGCCGAATTCGTCCTTGGTGTTTTTGACCACCTGCTCCAGACGCTTCTTCAGCAATTGCCGGGCTTGCTGCACGTTGGGCGCGTCAGCCTTCACCGGCCCGGCGCCGACCAGCGCATCGATTTCCGCCAGGGCCCTCGACGCCGCCGCCATGGCCGAAGCCCAGCCCGTGATGGCGTAGTAGTCGGTCCCCGCCGCATCGAGGCGCGGGTCCATCGTATCGGCGCGCAGTCCGAAAATGCCCGGGAACTGCGTCCGGTTGCCCGTCTTCTCGAACGCCGTCCAAACGGCCGGGTCGGAAGCGAGAGCCCAGCGGTACGGCTGGCCCGCGTCGCCCTCCAATAGCTTCTTCAGCCCCGCGCGCCCGATCTGCGCGTAACTCTCCTCCAGCGGCGGCTGCCCGCCCGGTTTGAGGAAGGCGTCGCGCACGGCGGCGCCGGCGTATTGCGTCTCCACGAAAAGCGTCGTGCGGCCGAAATCGGAGCCGCCGCCAAGCCGGTCCAGCACCTGGTTCTGCGTCAGCCAGCCGAAGGCGCACGCCACGTCCAACTCGTCCTTCATCGCCTCCCGGTTCGTGCTGCCGTGGATGGCGAAATACGTATGTTTGGCCTGGAAATCGGGCGGCAGCACGCCCAGATCCTTCGTCCGGTACGCGGCCGTGATCAGGAAATTTTCGCTGAGCAGCTTGCGCAACCGTTTGCCATCGCCGCCGAAGACCGACAGCAGCGCCTGCAGCCGGTTCTCGGTCAATGTGTCCGTCATCAGCGTGATGTCGCCGTCCCGGTTGCGCTCCACCTTGGCGAACTGCGCCAGCTTGTCCACCTCGATCAAGTTCACCAACCCGAGCACGTTGATCTTCAGGCTCAGCTTGTGCGCGCCGCTGTCGGTCACAAAGTTGCGCGTCAGCGCGAAGCCGGCCGGCAGCGTGTGCGGATCATCGGTCAGCTTGCCGAGCTTGCCACGGAACACGTCCGCAACCGCCGCGCGCGCGTCATCGGAAACGGCTTGATTCGTGTCGATCTCGAAAGCCCAGAGCGCTTCGTGCGATTGCAGCGCGTCGCAAGCGGCGCCGAGCGACGCCTGAAGCTTGGTGCAAATGCCGGCCTGGATGGACGCCTGAAACGCCGTGATGCGCGCCTTCTTCGCGTCGTCATCCTCATCCGGCAGCGCGCGCCGGAACTCGTCCACGTCGACCACCGGTTTCGGACTCAGCGCCTTGACCACGCGTTCGCCCAGGTCGAACGTGCCCACCGCCGCGCTGAGACCGCCTTCGGCGGTGATACCGAGCGAGGTTTCGGCGCTCTTCAACGTATAGATGCTCAGTTCGGCGCGCTGCCCATCGAGCCGGCGCAGACGCGCCTGATACGTTCCGGCGAGTTGCAGGCTCGCCTCGACGCCGACCGACGCGCCGGCCTGCGCTTCGAACTTGTGGCCGCCGACCAGCGACGTGGACGCGAGCGACTCGGTGGGCAGCGCCGCCGAAACGTCCGCCGACGCCGCCAGTGTTCCCTCGCCGCGCAGCACCAATACGGTATCGGGGCCCAGCGCCCGCAGGTCCGCCACCTCCCACGGCAGGACGAATGAGGAAGCCGCCGCCGCCAGTGCGCCGCGCAGCGCGGGGAAGCCGTCCGTGCCGCGCTGAAAACGCCGGTAACAGCGCAGTTCCAGTTCGCCTTCCGGCGCAAAGCCGAGCGTGAGCGGCGCTACGCTGCCACTGAGTTTCGTACCGCCAGAGAGCCGCAGCGCCATGGCAAAGTACAGCTCGCCGTCGGGCACGCCGATCGCGTCGAACGGATCGTCTTTATCGAGCCCGTGCGCACCCGGACCGATCAGCGCGAAGCGAACCGACGCACCGGCGCTGAGCTTCAGGGACAGACCATCGGCCGGAACCGGCAGCGGCTCGACGAGGTTGAGACCCGTGGCCAGATCCTCATCGCGCAACGCGTCGAGCTTCACGTCGGCAAGCTGATTGAATTTGGGAAAGAACTCCAGCAGCTTCGCGCCGGAACTCAGACTTCCCTCCACGTCCAGACCGAACGCCTGATTCAGGTGAATCACTGGCATGGGGAACTCCTCCAGAAAGGGACGGACTGCTGCGATGATAACCGAATTTCCGTCGAACGCAATGCCGCACGCGCCGCCGCTGCCCGCTTGATAGAATCGCAACTCACGCGCCATCGCGGCGCGCGACTGGACAACCACTCAAAATGCAACGCCGAAGTTTTCTCGCCACCCTTCCGCCCGCTCTCTGGGCCGGCCGCCTGCCGTTGCTGCACGGCGCGGAAACGGCGTCGTTCCCCACGGTCCCCGCGCTGGTGGAAGAGCACTTCCCAAGCCGGCTCTACCTGTTCGTCTGGCGCAACTGGGAACTGGCGAATCTCGACCGCATGGCGCGCGTCGTCGACGCCACGCCCGCTCAAGTCGAGGCGCTCGGGCGGAGCATGGGACTGCCGCCGAAGCCGCGGCTGTCCGCCGATTCTCTGAAGCGCATTTACATCACCGTGATCCGCCAGAACTGGCACGTGCTGCCGGAAGCGCAGATCCGCGAATTGCTGGGGTGGAGCGAGGAGAAGTTCGCCTTCACGTTGAAGGAAGACGATTTCCTGGACGTGAAGCTGGGCCGCGTCAAACCCGCCTGCCCGCCCTTGCGCTACGCTCCGCCCACGCGCGCGGAGCAGCGCCGTGCCGCGGAGATACGCACGACCGTCGAGCGCTGGTTTGCAACTGAGTTGCGGCAGCCCGAAGAGCCGCGCTGCGCCTTCGTCGAACAGCTTTCCATCCCCGAGCGGCGCGTGCTCGCGGCGCCCGCGCGGACGCTCGCTCCCGGCGAGATCGCGTTGAGCCGCGGGTGGAGCTTTGCCGCGCCGGGCGGCGCAGCGTTAGCGGCCGCGCTGGAGCGCTTCCGCGGCGGATTGCCCGAGGGCGCGGCCGGTTCCCGGACCTTTGAAGTGCGGCTGAAAAATGCAAACGATTTGCAGGCGGGCGGCTTCCGGATCGACGCCGCGCCAGACCGGATCCGGATCACGGCGCCCACCGAGCGGGCGGCCATCCGCGCGCTGTACCATCTGCGCGGCGTGATGGAGCAGCGCCAGGCTGCGGCGCTTCCGCCGGGTGAGATCCGCTCGCGCGAGACGTGGGCGCCGCGTTTTCTGTATTCCTATTTCGCGCTGTACGGCGATCCGCTGATGGAAGGCGAGGCGGCGGGGCTCCCCGACGGCTACCTGGACCGCGCCGCGGCGAGCGGCGTCGATGGCGTCTGGGTCCAGGCCGTGTTGAACACGCTCGCGCCCTCGCGGACGTTTCCGGAATTCGGCGCGGGCTGGGAAGTGCGCTTGAAGAACCTGCGCGCGCTGGTGGAGCGGGCAGCGAAATTCGGCCTGCGCGTGATTCTTTACTTCAACGAGCCACGCGCGATGCCGGAGGCGTTTTTCCGCAACCGGCCGGAGATGCGCGGCAGCAAGAGCGGCGACGTTTATGCGCTGTGCACGTCGAACGAGGCTGTGCGCGCCTGGATCCGCGACAGCCTGGCGCACGTCTTCCGCGAGGCGCCGGGCCTGGGCGGCATCTTCACCATCACGATGTCGGAAAATCTCACGAACTGCTTCGCGCACGGCGGCGCGTGGGGCAATAACAACCCGGCGGCGCCAGGCTGCCCGCGCTGCTCGCAACGCGCGCCGGCCGAAACGATCGCGGAACTGATCCAGACCATGCGCGACGGCATACGCTCCGTGAGTTCCACGGCCGAGATCATGAGCAACGACTGGGGCTGGGGAACGCCGCTGGCCGAAGCTTTGATCCCGCGCCTGCCGAAGGATACGAGCCTGCTCAGCATCAGCGAATGGGAGCAGCCGGTGGAGCGCGGCGGCGTGAAAACCACGGTCGGCGAGTATTCGATGTCGGTGGTGGGTCCCGGTCCGCGCGCGACGAAGCACTGGGCGCTGGCGCGCGAGGCCGGCTTGAAGACCGTCGCCAAGGTGCAATTCAATAACACCTGGGAGATCTCGGCGGTCCCGTACATCCCCGTGCTGCCGCTGGTGCTCGAACACTGCGAAGGGCTGGCGCGGGCGGGCGTGGGCGGCGTCATGGCGTCCTGGACCTGCGGCGGTTACCCATCGCCCAACCTGCGCGCCGCCAGCGCGTACGGCTTTGAACCGCATCCATCGCGCGAGCAGATCCTGCGCGGCGAGGCAGAGCGGATCTACGGACCGGCGGGCGCCGCGAAGGCGCTGGAAGCGTGGGATGTTTTCAGCGCCGCTTTCCGCCTCTATCCCTACGGCGTGTCGATTTACGTCCTGCCCACGCAGCACGGACCTGCAAATCTGTTGCGGTTGAAGCCGACGGGCCTCGCGCCGGGCATGATCCTGTTTCCGTACGACCGCTACCAGGAGTGGCGCGGCGTGTACCCGGCGGAAACGGTCCAGCGCCTGCTCGCGCAACTGGCGGCGCAATGGCAAGCGGGGGTGGAGTTGCTAAAGGCCGCGCTCGATCTTGCTCCGAAGACCAGCCGCGAGGCCGCGCAACTCGAATACGCCATCGCGCGGACCTGCCAGACGCACTTTGAAAGCGCGGCGAACCAGATCGAGTTCTACCGGCTGCGCGACGAGCTGGCACAGGCCGCCACGGAGCGCGCCACGGAGATCCGGCGGCGGATGATCGCGCTGGCCGAACGCGAGCGCGAGTTGAGCCGCGCGCAATTCGTGGTGGCGCGGCACGAATCGCGGATCGGCTACGAGGCGTCGAACCACTACTACTACACGCCCTGGGACCTGGTCGAAAAGATGCTGAACTGCGACCAGGTCATTGCGGAACTGCGCGGGGCGGCCGTGCAGGACTGAACGGGATCATCCACGGCCGGCAACAGCACGGTCCATACCGCATCTCGCGGAACCAAACGTCAAATGCGACGCGCTGGTGCGGTGCAACCGATTGGCAATCAAGAAGATGCAACCGCTCCCTCACGGTCGCGGCTCCGTTTCCAAGTTGGATGGCGCCGCGGCTCTACCGCGCCTCTTGCGCGGCGGCTTCCAGGAACTGCAGACGGGCGCGATGGATGCGCGTCTTGGCCGCGCCGTAGGAGATCCGCTCCTGTTGGGAGACTTCGTCGATGCTTTTGGAATCGACGGCCCACAGGCACAGCGCGCGGCGGTATTTCTCCGCCAGCTTGTCCATCAATTTGCCGAGCGTGGCGTGCTGCTCGTGCGCGATGGCCAGATCTTCGGGCGTCCTGGAGCGGTGCGAGGTAACGGCCCGCGAGACGCGGTTTTCGTCGAATTCGCCGTCGGCGCGGTCGAGGATGGAACGCTGCTGGCTACGCCGCAATTGCAGGCTGCGGTTGTAAGCGATGCGGTGCAACCAGGTTTGAAAGGAACTCTCGGCGCGGAAACGTCCCAGGTGGGTGAATACGGAAAGCCACACTTCCTGGACCACGTCCTCCGCGTCTTCGGGGCGCGACACGATCCGCAGAGCCAGCCGGTACGTCCCGTCGCGATGACGCTTGGCGAGTTGCTCGAAGGCCTCCGGGTCACCGCCCTGTGCGAGCGCGACAAGGCGTTCGTCGGCGGGCTCGTCCGCCGCGACCCGCTGTGAAGTTGTAGAAGTCGACAACATGCACAGTTGTTAATGCACGGCGATTGCCAAAGTGGGACCGGCTCCGGCTCAGGTGTACTGGCGGCTGATGTTCAGCTTCTTCATGCGCGATTGCAGGGTTGTGCGGCGCACGCCGAGCCGCGCCGCGGCCCCGTCCGGACCGCCGACGACGCCGCCCGCATCCTTCAACGCCTGCAGAATGCGTTCGCGTTCCTGGTCGCGGTAGTCGGCATCGTAGGAGCGGCGAGAAACCGGGGCCAGCGCATCCCGCAGCTCCGGCATGGCGACATGCAGCGCCGGGCCGGATGAAAGGATCACCGAGCGCTCCAAAACATTTTGCAGCTCGCGGATGTTGCCCGGCCAATCGTAGCGCACCAGCGCGTCCATCACGGCCGCCGGGATCGCGTCGATCACGCGGTTCATGCGCTGGGCGTATTTCTGGACGAAGTAGCGCACCAGCAACGGGATATCCTCGCGCCGCTCGCGCAACGGCGGCATCTGGACGGGGAAGACGTGCAGGCGGTAATAAAGGTCGCTGCGGAACAGGTTCTCCTCCATCATCCGCTTCAGATCGCGGTTGGTGGCCGCGACGAAACGCACATCCACCTTGATGGTGCGATTCCCGCCGAGGCGCTCGAACTCCTGTTCCTGTATGGCGCGCAGCAACTTAGGCTGCAGTTCCAGAGGGATTTCGCCGACCTCGTCGAGGAACAGCGTGCCGTGGTCCGCCAACTCGAAACGGCCGATCTTTTGTCCGGCGGCGCTCGTGAAAGCGCCTTTTTCGTGACCGAACAGCTCACTTTCGAGCAACCCCGCCGGGATGGCCGCGCAATTCACCTTGACGAAGTTCTGCTTGCCGCGATCGCTGAGATTATGGATCGCCCGCGCAATCAGCTCCTTGCCGGTGCCGGTCTCGCCGAGGATCAGCACGGTGGCGTCCGTGGGCGCAACGATCTGCACGCTCTTCAAAACCGTCTGGAAAGCGGGGCTTTCGCCCACCATGTCGCCCAGGTTCTGGCCGGACCGCAGCTCGTCTTCGAGGTACAGTTTTTCGCTGGCGAGCTTGTTCTTGAGCGCGTCCAACTCCTGAAACGCCAGCGAGTTCTCCACGGCGACGGCGATCTGGCTGGCCACCTGGACGCCCAGTTCGACTTCTTCTTCGGTGAACGGCCGGCCGCCGTAACGGCCCAGCTCCAGCGCGCCGATCGCGCCATTCGGCGTGCACAACGGGATGCAGCAGTGCGGGCCCACGCCCTGGCGCAGCAGATCCTTGTAGATCGGCGAAGGAAAGCGCGCAAAATCGGGCGCGTCGAGCACCACGGGCTTGCCGGTCGCGATCGCCTCGCCCATCGGCAGGCCATCCGGCTTCGCCGAAGTGCGTTCCACCGGCAGGTGGACGTTGCCGGAAACGCGGAACGCATAGAGCTCGATGTCGCCCGTCTTGCGATTCACCAGCGTGACGCCCGCGGCGTCGTGCGCGATAGCGCGGCTCAATTGCTCGGAGATCGCGGGAAACAGTTCGGCCGGCGACAGCTTTGAGCCCAGAGCGTTCGTGATTTCGAACAACGCGCGCAGGCGGTCCCGTTCGTGGATCAGTTTCTGGCGCGTCAGGTAGGACTCGACCGAGACCGCGAACTCCGAGGCAACGCGTTGCATGAATTGGAGTTCCGTTTCGGTGACCGTATACTCGGCGGTGCTGCCGAAACCCAGGACGCCCATACGGCGATTGCCCGTGGTGAGCGGCACCAGCGTCAGCGACACAATCTGCTTGGAGCACAGCGCGCCGACGAAGCTCGGCCAACGGGTTTCGTCCGCCAGCTTGGGAATCACCAGGGGCTGTTGGTGGTTCAGAACCCAGCCGGCCGGCGTCCGCTCCAGCGGCAGCGTCAGATCGACCTCGCGCGTGACGGTCCGGCCATCGATCACGCCATGCACATGCATGGTGTTGGTTTCCCGGTCGTAGAGCATGAGCGCAAAGCGATCGAACTCGACAATCCGCCGCAGAGCCCGCGCCAATCCCGCGCACAGGCTCTCCAGGTCGCTGTGATCGGCGATGAACTGGGAGAGTTCAAACAGCGCCTGATAGATCTCGGTTGGCGAATGCTCCACGTCAGTCAGCATAGCAGCGAGCCCCGCAAAGCCGAAAATTCGGCACATGCCATCGTCAGTTGCCCATTTTCGGCACAGAGCCATATAGCGGGCTGGCCCGTCCATGGCGGGAGCCAGCCCCGGCAGAGGCCCGCCTGCGGGACCATCGTCGACATTGCGTCTGGCATTTTGCCGCTCCCGAAAGAGCGATATTGCATGGCGACGGCCATCCTGCCGGCCAGCCGGCGCGATGTTCGGCTTCATTGGCGCGCCAGGCGCCTGCGACGGGCCGAATGCGCGCCTTGTTGCAACGCGGCCGCGCCGGCCGGCGTCAAGAGATAGTGAGGCTCGTCCGGCGGCGCCGCCGCCGATGGACCTCGCCTTGCACACTTGCGTGCAGGTGAACGCCGGTGGAGGACGCTCCGCACTGCGGGGTGGGCGTGCCGGCTGCGCGAAGGACCATGGATTACTATCAGCACGACGGAGCGACCACGTTCCGCTTTCAGCTTGCGGGGGAGCTTGCCGGACCCGGTGTGACGGATCTGGAACACGCCTGGAAGACCGCTTCCTCGATCATGGACGGCAAGCAACTGATTGTGGATGTCTCGAAAGTGACCGGCGCCGATCCGATCGGCCTGCAACTGCTGCGGCGCATGCTCGGCGCGGGAGCGCGGCTGGTCTCGGCCGAACCGCCCGGAACCGCGGAGTGGCTGCGCTCACTCGGAGCGCCCGTGGCGTATACACCGCGCCCGCAACCGGAACATTCGTTCTGGAGCAAGTTGCGTCACGCGCTGAGCCGCTGACCGGCAGGCGCTCAACTATCTTTGAAATCAACAGTTACCAGAATTCACAGCGGGTGCGTACTTTTGCTCTGGCCGGAGATCCTTTCCGCACAGAGCGAGTTCACGGTGAGTCGACGCTGTTCTGGTGTCCTGTCTCTAAAGTGTGTTGAATTACTTTGACGGCGGTGGGGTGGACGTCCACGTCGGCCCTTCTGCGGAGCTGCTGAAGATCCGCAAGAGCCGGACCTGGAGGTCCGGCGCGGGCGTGGACGCCCGCCCCACTTGGGACTTCCGCTGCGAACTTCAGAGACAGGACTTAGGGATGTGACGAGGCGACCGGCCCGCTATCGGGAGCCGCCAGGGGCAGGCTCTCGCCGCTATCGTCTCCGCCGTCGCCGCCGGTGAACCAGATCGTCATCTCAACGTCGCCGACAAACGCCGCGCGGGCCGTCAGAATCAACCGCCGCGGCTGCGCAACGCCATCGGCCAGATCGTAATCCCGGACGAAATGCGGATGGCTCAGGAAGCGCGACGGCGATTTCACCACGTCGCCCCAGATCCGCAGCGGCAGCGCCGTCGCCGCATCCAGCCACAATTCCCCGCGAAACAGCCCGCCGCGCCGGCGTTTGGGCGTCACGCGGAAGACGTCGGCCGTCCGGCCGTTGTAGTCCGTTTCTCCGGCGCTCTCGAAACGATAGTGCGCGGGATCGAGGTGGAAGTCCTTCTCCCGCGGCGGTTTCCGGACGTCAGCCGCCAGGTAGCGGGAGATCACATCCTTGCCGACCATGCGGTCGCCGGCGAAGCGCAGGCGGCTGTAAACGATCTCGCCGGCGCGGGTGATCATCCGTACGCCGCGCATGGTGCCATGCTTCCGCAGGCGCGGCAGCGCCGCTTCGATCTCCACCTCGACCGCCTCCTCGCGCACGGCCCCGCTTCGCGCCGCGGTCAGTTCCTGGTTGGATTCGAGGTAGCGCTGGAGCACGGCTGGCGCGCCGGGCATCTGGCTCCAGGCGAGCCGGGCGGCAAAAGTAGCGAGAATGGCAAGACGCATGGAAAAATACGCGGCGGCGCGCGAACACAGATTGACCTGGCCCGTTGCACTGGCCCGGACGGCTGGGTTCTTGCACGCTGGGGGCCAACCCGCCGCCGGCGGTGGATGCGCCGCGCGATGCGATGCCCGGCCGGCGCGATTTTTTCCTTGCACGCGCCCTAACCGCCGGGCGAAGCCACAGTCATAGTAGATAGAAACGGGACGGTGGCAAAGGTGAATCAGCCCAGGTAATGGAACCCGACGAGGTGGCCATCCAGCGCGTGCTGGCCGGTGACGGCGAGAGCTTCCGGGAGCTCGTCGAACGGCACAGCCGGAGCATCTTCCGGCTGGCCTACCGGATCACCGGCAACGAAGCCGACGCCGAGGACGTGGTGCAGGAGAGCTTTCTCCGCGCCTACCGGTCCCTGCCGCAGTATGACGGCCGCGCGACTTTCCAGGCCTGGGTGCATCGCATTGCGTCGAACTACGCGCTGGACCTGCTGGCGGCCAAGAAACGCCGCAACTGGGAGCCGCTCGAAGGCGACGCGGAGCACGCGGGACCGCTCGACAGCGTGCCGGCGGCAAGCCCGACGCCCGAACGGCTGGCGCAGAGCGGCCAGGTGCGCGAGCGCGTGGAATATGCGCTTGGCGGCTTAACCGACCTGGAGCGGACAGCGTTCGTGCTGCGCCACTTCGAAGGTCTGCCGCTCGAAGAGATCTCGGCCACGATGGGGCTGAATTTGAATTCGGTGAAACAGGGAGTCTTTCGCGCCGTGCAGAAGCTGCGGGTCGCGCTGCGCGCGGTGGCTGGTTGAAACGAGGGATGGCCATGAATGAGGCAATGAAACATCTGACGGAAGAACAGCTCATTCTGCACTACTACGGCGACGCCGAAAACGCGGCCGCGGTGGAGACCCATCTGGAAGCCTGCTCCGCCTGCCGCGCCGAATACGCCTCGCTGCAACGCACGTTGAACACGGTGGACGGATTGCCGGTGCCCGAGCGCGGCGCGGAGTATGGCGCGCAGGTCTGGGCGCGGGTCAGCGCGGAGTTGGGGCTGGGCGCGAAGCGTTCGTGGCGCGACCGGCTGCGCGCGGCGTGGAGCGGCGGCATTCCGCGCTGGGCCACGGCCGGCGGCGTAACCATGCTGCTCGCGCTCGCCTTTCTCGCCGGGCGCTGGACGGTGCGGCCCACACTGCCGCAAGGCCCGGCCAGTCAGGTTGCGAACGCCCGCGCCGGGCACGAGCGGATTCTGCTGGACGCATTGGGCGAGCACCTGGACCGCTCCCAGATGACGCTGGTGTCACTGGCCAATTCCGGCGCCGGCGAGACGCCCATGGAGCGCGACCAGGCCGAGGACCTGCTCAAGGAAAACCGCCTGTACCGCCAGGCCGCCGTGCGCTCCGGCGATGAGAACGCCGCCGTCGTGCTGGACGAGCTGGAGCGGGTGCTGACCGAAGTGGCCAACGCGCCGGACAGCGACCTCGACGGCCTGCGCCAGCGCATGGCGCGGCAGGATCTCCTGTTCAAGATTCGTGTATTGCGATCGCAGGTAATGCAGAAAGAAAAGGCTGTGCGGCCCGATCCGATGGTGAGGAATTAGTCCATGAAGAAACAAGCAATCCAACTCGTTCTCGTTTTCGCGTTGACGGCCGCCGCGGTCCATCCGCAGGCTTTCGGCTTCGCCGAGCCCGCGGCCGGAGAAGGCGCCGCCGCGACGCAATCCGATGTCGCCTATCAGAAGGCCATGAGTCTGCTCGACCAGAGCCGCTGGGAGGCCGCGCTGAAGCAGTTCCAGGAGCTCGGCGCGCGCTACCGGGACAAGGCCGACGCGGCGCTGTACTGGGAGGCCTACGCGCAGAACAAGCTGGGCCAGGTGAGCACGGCGCTACAGACGCTGGCGCGGTTGAAAGCCAATTACCGCTCCAGCCGCTGGCTCAACGACGCGCAAGCGCTGGAGTTGGAGCTGCGCCAGCAAACGGGGCAGAAAGTCACGCCGGAGAGCGTCGGCGGCGACGAGGATCTGAAGCTGATGGCCCTGAACGGGCTGATGAGTTCCGACCCCGCGCGCGCATTGCCGATTCTCGAAAAGACACTACAGGGCGGGGCGTCGCTGAAAGTGAAGGAGCGCGCGCTGTTCATCCTGTGCCAGCACGATTCGCCGGCCGCGCGGAGCGCGGTGGAGCGCCTGGCGCGCGGCTCTTCCGGCCCGGAGTTGCAAAAGCGGGCTTTGCGCAACATCGCGCTGTTCGGCAGCGCGCATAATCACCAGTTACTCTCGGAGATCTACGGCTCCTCGAACAGTGTCGAAGTGAAACGCGAGATCCTGCGCGGCTTCATGGTCTCCGGCGACCGGGCGCGGCTGGCGTCCGCGGCCAAGGGCGAAAAGAGTCCCGAGTTGCGCAAGGAAGCGATCAAGCAGCTCGGCGTGATGGGCGACCGCGACACGCTCTTCGAAATGTACGCTCCGGAATCCGACCGGGAGGTCAAAGAGCAGATTCTGCAAGGCCTGTTCATCGGCGGCGCCGCCGACAAGCTGATCGAGGTGGCGCGCACCGAACACGATCCCGAATTGCAGAAGAAGGCGATCAACGATCTGGGCCTGACCGGCGCGGCGCGCTCGGGCGAAGCGCTGGTGGCGATGTACAACGCGAGTTCCGACCGTGGCGTGAAGGGCGCCGTGCTGAACGCCCTGTTCCTGCAGAACAACGGCAAGGCGCTGGTGGAGATCGCGCGCCGGGAGACGAATCAGGAGTTGAAGAAAGAGGCGATACAGAAGCTGTCGCTGACGCACACCAAGGAAGGCGCGGACTTCTTCTCGGAGTTGTTAAACAAATGAAAAACGTCACCTTGTTCACGGCTGGTTTGCTGACCATGACGCTCGCGGCGGCGGTGCTGGCCGCGCAACCCGCGCGCACCGGCGCGGCGCCCCTGACAACGCGCGCGCACAGCGGATCGCTCGCGGCGGAATGGGCGAAGACGACGGGTCCGGCCTGGGTGGGCTGGGCCGAAACGGCCACACGCCGCGGCGCCGGGGGCTGCTGCTGCCAGAATGGCTGCATCAAAGTCTGCCGGCTGGAGCACGGCGCCGGCGTGGACGGCTCGGGACAGACGCTGCCCTCCATCCAGAGCGGCGAGATTGCCATCCTCACGCGCGTGGAGCATGGCGCGGCGGGGCACGTCGCCGTGGTCTCCGCCGATTGCGAGATCAACACCGGCAACCTGCCGCTGGTGTGGCTGACGGGCGTCAGCCGGAGCGAGAGCGCCGCGTTTCTGGAAGCGAGCGAATCGAGCGGCGCGATGGTCGGGCTGGCGTTGCAGGAAGGCAGCGAGGCCGAGGCGTCGCTGATCCGCGTGGCGCGCGAGGCGCAGTCGGGTCACCGGCGCGGCAGCGGGCTGTTCTGGCTGGCGCAGCGCGCGAGCGACAAAGCGGTCGGCGTGATCGGCGCGGCGATCGAGAACGATCCCGACACGAGCGTGAAGAAGCAGGCCGTCTTCGCGCTCAGCCAGATGCCCACGGACGAGGGTGTGCCGAAGCTGATCGAAGTGGCGCGTGCCAACCGCAATCCGGCTGTGCGCAAGCAGGCCTTCTTCTGGCTGGGCCAGTCGCATGACCCGCGCGCGTTCCAGTTCCTGGAAGACACGCTGACGCACTGAACTCCGGTCCAGCGAGCCGCGGTCCGGCCACACGCGGCCGCGGCTCCCTGGCGCGGTTCCGGGCCCGCTGCGGAGCGCTGGGACATCGTTGGATAGCTGCTCCAAAAAGTGCTCGGTTTCGATGTGGATTCCTGCTACCGTGGCGATGAGAATGCATATGCGCCGTCTTGTCGTTGCACTCCTTGTCGCGAGCGGACTCTTCGCTCAGCAAAACGGAAAACTCCAGCTTCACTTCATGGACGTCGGCCAGGGCGATGGCGCCGTGCTGATTTCGCCCCAGGGCCAGGTCGTGCTCTTCGACGCCGGCGAGGACATGAAGGTCAAGAGTTGCGCGAAACCGCTCGCGTATCTCCATCAACTCGGGGTCAGCAAGATCGACTATGTCTTCATCAGCCACTACCACTTCGATCACATCGGCTGCGTGCCGGCCGTGCTCGCCGAATTCCCGTTGAACGGGACGGCGTACGACCGGGGCGCCAGCTATCCCGGAGGGACTTACAAGAAGTACGTGGAAGCGGTCGGCGAGCACCGCAAGACCGCGGAGACCGGCCAGGTGCTGCGGCTCGACGAGGGCACGCCGTCGGAGGTCGATCTGAGTGTGGTGGCGATGAACGGCGCGGGGATTCCGACAACCAACGAGAACGACCTGAGCGTCTCCGTGCTGGTGCATTTCGGCGCCTTCAAGGCCGAGATCGGCGGCGACCTCAGCGGCATGAATACGGGATCGTACAAGGATATTGAAACGACCGTCGCGCCGCTGGTGGGACGCCTGGACGTGTACAAAGTCCATCACCATTGCAGTTCCTACAGCTCCAATGAACAGTGGCTGGCAACGACGCAGCCGTCGGTGGCCGTGATCTCAACCGGTGATGGCAACGACTATCACCATCCGGCGGCCGATTGCGTCGCGCGGCTGCATGCGCACAAGGCCGCCATGTATTGGACCGAAACCGGCGCGGGCGCCACGCCGCAGGCGGGCGTGGACGTAGTGGGCGGCAACATCGTGGTCGAGGTCGATCCGGGCGCTACGACATACACCGTGAAACCCACCACGGGCGAGGGCGCAACGTATCCCATCGCCGGAGCGGGTGGCGGCACGACACCGGTCACGCCGGTGGTCGTTCCGCCAGCGCCGGTGACCACGACGCCGAAGTACGCCTGGAGCAAAAAGTCGTCGCTCTATCACTACGCCAACTGCCCGATGGTAGCCCGCATCAGCAAGGACAACCTGGAGGAAGGCGATACGCCGCCGGAAGGCAAGACGCTGCACGAGAATTGCCCGAAGCAGTAGCGCGCGGCGATGTAACGATTGACGCCCAATGCGTCCGCACGAGCGTGCTCCGCGCGCGGCTTCGCTATCATGGCATTGACTATGACGACGATGACCCACCTGGAATGCAGCCTGTGCGGGCGGCGCTATCCGGCTGGACAAGTGTTGAACGTGTGCGACTGCGGCGGCCCGCTGCTGGTCCGCTACGACCTGGCCGCGGCGCGCGAGAGCTGGAGCCGTGAGTGGATCGCTTCGGGTCCGTCCTCGATGTGGCGCTACGCGCCCGTGCTCCCGGTCGACAAGCCGGCGTCGATGATCTCGCTCGGCGAGGGCTGGACGCCGCTGATCCATGCGCAAGGCTTCGGGAGGGCGTGCGGCGCGGAGAACCTGTGGGTGAAAGACGAAGGACTCAACGCCACCGGCTCGTTCAAGGCGCGCGGTCTCTCGTGCTGCGTGTCAATGTGCCACGAACTCGGCGTCAGAAAGATTGCCCTCGGCTCGGCGGGCAATGCGGCGAGCGCGGCGGCGGCGTATGCGGCGGCGGCGGGCATTGAGGCGCATATCTTCATGCCGCGGGATGTCCCGCAGGCGAACTACATCGAGTGCAAGAGCTACGGCGCGAAAGTCACGCTGGTGGACGGATTGATCTCCGATTGCGGGCGGATCGTCGCCGAACGCAAGGCCGCCGAGGACTGGTTCGAGGTCAACACGTTGAAGGAGCCCTACCGGATCGAGGGCAAGAAGACAATGGGCTACGAGGTGGCGGAGCAGTTCCGCTGGACGCTGCCCGATGCGATCCTTTATCCGACCGGCGGCGGCGTGGGCCTGATCGGCATGTGGAAGTCCTTCGACGAGATGGAGGAGTTGGGCTGGATCGATTCCAAGCGGCCCAAGATGATCGTGGTTCAGGCCGCGGGCTGCGCGCCGGTGGTGCGGGCGTTCGAGCAGGGCGCCGAGCGGACCGAGTTCTGGAAAGACGCAGCAACGATTTCAAGCGGGTTGAGAGTGCCGAAGCCGCTGGGCGATTTCCTGATTCTGCGCGCGGTCCGGCAGAGCCACGGCACGTGCGTGACGGTTGGCGATCGCGAGTCGCTGGAAGCCGGCGCCGAGGTGGCGCGAACCGACGGCATCTTCCCCGCCCCGGAGGGCGCGGCGTGCTTCGCGGCGGTGCGCAAGCTGCTCCAGAGCGGTTTCCTGAAGAGCGGCGAGCGGATCGTGATCTACAACACGGGCAGCGGCCTGAAGTACCTGGAAGCATATTCCACGCTGTTCCCGCGCGCGGCGGACGCGGAAAGCGACAAACTGGGCGGGCTGATTACGCCGCGTTGAAGCTGCGTGCAATGGCCCGCGAAATGCCTGTCCCGCGCGCGGCGGAGCGCTCCGGGGTTCCTGCACCGGAAGCGTGCGCCCGTACATCTATAGCGTGAATAGCAGGGCGCGCCGGGAGGCTTGCCCACAGCGCCATACGCGTTTAAGATGAGTCTTTTCCGGGTGGGATCCGGAAAGGCGTCTGGGACTTGGGAAATTGACTTCGCGGGGCCGTGCGATGCAGAGTATGGGCTTAACCCAGGTTGCCCCACAGCAGTGGGAAGATTTCGATCCGGTGGACATCCGGCGCGAGGCGGCGCTGTTCTACGGGCTATTCCTGCGCGGTCACGACGCCGAGCAACTGCGGCACGACATCGAGATCCCCAAGGAGACGTTCGACCGCTGGCTGAATCATCCGCTCTACGACGGCAATTTTCGCGAAAACGTCAAACGGATCTATTACTTCCGCAAGAAGGTGCTCGCCGTCTTCGACGAACTGGTCGACCGCGAGCGCATCAAGGCGCGGCTGCAATAACCGCGCCAACTCCGAAGCGGAGTCGCGACCGTGAAACGGAGCCGCGACCGTCAGGGAGCGGTGGTATCTGTTTATTTATCAGTCTGTTATGACCGGTCTGCCCGCGCCTTCATATTCGCGGTTCTGTGCTGAGGAGAGCGCGCCCGCATCCGGCGAAAACGGCGCTGTCCGCTCGGGTCGCAGAAACCGGAAAACAGCCTATGAGAAACGCGTGCGCCGCCAGAGTTGGACGCCGCAGACGATCAGCAGCACAAACGTCGCGGCGCAGAGCGCCAGCATCCACGGCACGTTGACCGCGAGCGCGTTGTGTTGCGCGCCGCGCCCCAGCCAGACAAAAACGGCCAGTGCGACCACGACCGGCACAAGCTCGTACCAGCGGCGCGGGCCGGTCTCCGCAGCGAGCGGATCTTCGCCGCGTTGCGTCGCTGCGACACGCTCGAAATCGAGCCCGTAACGATTGCACTCGCGCTCGACGGCCTTGCGCCACGAAGCACGCTCGCCGGCGGGCGCCTCGGCAAAGCTGATGGATGTGGCGCCAGCGATCATGACCAGCGAACCGGCGACGATCAGCATCTGCGCCGTCCAACTCTGCCCGGCCAGCTCGCCGAATACGAGCGCGCCCCAGGCCAACCCCCAAAGCTGGTTCGTATTGGAGAGCGGAATGCCCCGCCCGATGCCGATGTACTTGGACGCGTATTGCTGGAACAGGTCGCCCAGGACCCAGCAGAAGCCGCCCAGGAAGAGCCAGAAGAACACCGGGCGCGCACGGCCCATCTCGGCGGCGAGATTCGCGAGGGTGCCGTGATAGACCCAGGCCAGCGCGAACGTCGTGCCGAGTTCGCCGAACGTGAAAACCGTAACGAACGACAGCGGGTTCATACCGCTGATGTAAGCCTTGCGGTACGGCACGTACATCGTGCCCCAGACCACGCCCGCGGCGAGCGCCGCCAGCACGCCGAGCATGGCGTTGTGCGGCCCGGCGAGGTTCTGCTGATGCGTTGTCGCATAGGCTAGAATGCACGCGCCGGCGACGATCGCCGCCGCTCCGCCCAGGACCTTGACCAACTGGCGCGCGCCGGAGCCGCGCAGTTCGTTGAACAGCAGCCAGCCCCAGAAGATGCCCACCAGACTGTTCGTGTTCCACAGCGGGAAAGCGACCGACAGGCCGACGTTGCGGATGGCGAAGACCGTGAGCGTGTTGGCGACGGCCCACAACATGCCGGCCAGGATGGCCCACACAATCAGGTGCGCCTTCTCCCGCAGATCCTGAAAGATATACCCGGTGCCCTTGAGCGCGGCGGGTACCGTCCAACGCGCCACGAAAACGCCCGCCACCATGCCGAGCGAAATGAGGAAGGGCGAAAAGCCGATGGTCACCAGCTTGGTCGGCGCTTCGGCGGCGCCGAGCCACGCTCCGGCCGAAAGACCGCACAATACGCCCAGCCGGTGCAAGGAAAGCACCGGGGCCTTGGCGGGAGAAAGGGTGGCGCTAGACATAAGAATGGAGAGCCTGCGCTATCTCAGGACCAGCAGCAACGCCGTGGCCAGAATCAGCACGACGGCCGGTGTCCAGAAATGAGCGTCGGTGAGGATCGCTCTGCAGATCGGAGATTTCAAACGCTGTCCTTTCGAGCTCCGCCGCCCGGGGCGAGCGGCCCCAACGGGCCGGGCCAAACTACTCATCATATGCGTTCCGGCGCGGCGGCGGACAGGCCGGCGGCGGTGAGTGTGCGCGAAAAACCGCGCCTGGGCGCCGCGCGGTGTATGCCTGGCGAGTTCGCGTGGATAGCTTTCGCCGCTTGTTTTGCGCAGCCGAAGGCCCGGCGGGCCAGCGTGGATCGCTGCTCCTACCGCTCGCGCACGCCGACCAGTTGTTTCAGCCTCGACACCTGGGTTTGCAGATGGCGGACGCGGTCGTCGAGTTCTTCCAGCCGGGCGGTCAGCCCGTCGTCACCGGCTTCGTCAGGCGCGCCCGGACCACCGACGAAATGCCGCATGGCGTCCCGCGCCATGTCACTGACGCTCCTTGCTCCGCTGGCGCGGCACGCCTCCTTCACCCGCTGGAATTCCTCATCCGACAAGCGGATGCTGATCATCCGGTCCCGTTTGCGCAACAGTGCCATAGCTGCCTTAACTCCGAACCCGCTTTGCCCTCGTCCCCGCGTACGGCCATTCCCCTTCTCGTTGGCGCTTACAGGACCAGCCGCTCGTGGCTGCCGTCGCTTGTGCCGAACGGCGCGGCATACGGCTCCCGGGAATCCTCACAAGAGGACGGACAAGACGGACGGATTTCCTCCTTGCTACGTAACGGCCCGGCGCTCTGCCATGCGATGCAATCGCGGATCCTCCTCTCCTCGTGGCGGATCCCCGCAAGCGCCGGACTCTTGCCTAGTCTTTCCCGCGTGTACAGCAAATGTCAAACAAAATGATTGCCGCGCACGTGCAGTTCCGCAACCCGGCCTGCTGACTGAGTGGCCCGGCTCTGCCGCGACGGCGCCGGGCCCGGCCGGAACAGCATATAATCGCCGCATCCCTGCGCTCCGAAACGGAGGCGGACATTGTGAGAAGGAGGACGGAAGATGAAGACCAGGCGCGCGTTTGTGTTGACGGCGTTTCTGACGCTGATGCTGCTGCCCGTTGCGCGAGCCGCAGATCTGAACGGGAAATGGAAGGGCGAGCTGAACGGCCCGGACGGCAACCCGCTGGAGATCACCTTCGATTTCAAAGTCGACGGCGAAAAGCTCAGCGGCACCGTGGCCAACGTCTACGGGGAGGAGACCATCACCGACGGTGTGGTCAAAGGCGATGACGTCTCGTTCCTCATCCTGGCCGGCGGCGGCGAATTCAAAATCGCTTATAAGGGCAAAGTGGACGGCGAGCAGATCAAGTTCCACGTCACCATCGGCGAGATGGGCGAGGGCGATATGGTCGCCAGGCGCGTCAAATAGCGCGGCTGGCGCTACATCTCCCGGCGGTTTTCGAGCGACTTCGACATGGTCACTTCGTCGGCGTATTCCAGATCGCTGCCGACCGGAATGCCCATGGCGATGCGCGTGGTACGCACGCCCAACGGCTTCAGCAGGCGCGCCAGATAGACCGCGGTCGCCTCGCCCTCAACGGTCGGGTTGGTGGCGAGGATGATCTCCTTGACCGACTCGTCCTGGAGGCGGTTCAGCAGTTCCTTGATATGCAACTGCTCGGGGCCGATGCCGCGCAGCGGGCTGATGGAGCCGTGCAGCACGTGGTACAGGCCGTCAAATGTGCGCGTGGTCTCGATCGGCAGGATGTTCGGCGCTTCCTCGACGACGCAGATCTTCGAGCGGTCGCGGTGCGGATCACGGCAGTACGGGCACAACTCGCCGTCGCTGATGTTGCCGCAAAGCGTGCATAGCCCGAGCTTTTCCTTGACGTCGTTCAGCGCGGCCACCAGGCGGTCGACGTCTTCCTTCGAAGCCCGCAGCAGGTGAAAGGCGATGCGCTGCGCAGACTTCTGCCCGATGCCGGGCAGGCGTTTCACTTCGGCGATCAGACGGGCTAGGGGTTCGGCAAAATCAGGCACAATTCAGATCTTCGCACCCCGTCACCGGGCACGTCGAGCGGTCCGGAACGCCACGCTGTAAACTGGCCCCATGGAGATGAGCCGCAACGACTTCCAGCAGCTTGCCGAGGAGCGGTTGGGAGATGCTCAGGCGCTGTTCAACGCCGGGCGGTTTGGATGCGCCTACTACATTGCCGGGTATGCCGTCGAATGCGCGCTGAAGGCGTGCATTGCAAAGAAGACGAAGGCCGAATCTTTTCCAGAAAGGGATGCTCAGAAGTACTATAGCCACGAGTTAGAGAAGCTATTGGGGTTTACCGGCCTGGAAGATGAGATCAAACCTGGTGATCAGGATGGCACGGATGCGGGGGAACGAAAACAGAAACTGCGGGAGAATTGGATTATCGTCAGGAGCTGGAGCGAAACGTCGCGCTACGAGAGTGAACGGTACGCTCCGGAGGCAGGGAAAATCCTGGAGGCAATCAAGGAACCACAATACGGGATACTGACATGGTTAAAAAATCGATGGTGATCGAGCTGATCGAGGACGGTGCCAAGTTGCTGCGGGCACTGGACCAGAAGAAGTACCCAGTAGACGCGATGTTCTGGGTTGACGAGCCAGACGACGACCGTTCGCGCCTGATCATCGCATCCTCCGACGTGATTGCGCGCAGTTCCGGCCCAGGGTATCAGTTGATTGGCAGCGTGTTGCCTAAGTTGGATCTCTCCGGCCTTGAATTGTCAGACATCTACCTCATGGAGCCCGACTCCAGGCGCTTCCAATCTCTGTTGGCGTTTGCCAAGAGCTCAAATAAGATCAACGCTGGCACCTCCTGGCTGAGGAAGGCTGACGCCGTGGTCTACCGCTGGTCGCCCGGAGCACTGGCCGGACATTTGGAGCCCCGCGTATCGGCTGCTGAGCTTGAGCGGGTATGGAAGGACTACCCGGCGTCCTGGTTCGGCAAACCAGTTTTGCTCATCGCTGAAGACGGCGGCGATTTTTCGTTACGCATTCACCCTAAGCACAGACCTGATGCCGACAGCGATCTGCCCCGCGTGAAATGCGACTTCGAAAAAGCAATTGCTGCAGCGCGTCCGGAATGCACGCTCACATGGGATAACCCCACCCGCGACCGTGCGGTGGCATAACGCCCGGTACACCGCTCAATACGGTTCGCTAGCAGACGCGCCACGGAAGCGTTAGGCGACGCTGTGCGAAATCTGCCCCACGGGACAAACCGGACGCTGGCTAGATCAACCCCGGAGGCAGGCCCATGCCGCCCAGCATGCCCTGGGTCTTCTGCTGCGTTTCCTCGTCGACCTTGCGGGCGGCCTCGTTGAAAGCGGCCAGCACCATGTCCTGCAGCATCTCGGCGTCGCCCGCGGCTTCCGGGTCGATCTTCACGCCGAGGCAGTGCTTCTGGCCGTCCATCTGGACCGTCACCATGCCGCCGCCCGAGGAGGCTTCAACGTGGATCGCGGCGATCTCTTCGGCCAGCCGCGCCTGCATCTGCTGCGCCTGCTTCATCATCGACTGCATGTTCATTCCGCCGGGGAATTTCATGGTTTGATTACTCCTTCAGGTCGCGCACGCCGCGCACCTTGCTGTCGGGGAACAGTTCCTGAAAACGCTTCACGCCGGGGTCGGCCAGCGCCCGCTCCGCCGCGGCATCGGCCTCCGCGTGCGCCACGGCCGAAGCCGCGGTGGCAGCCGCCGTCGTCGCTTCCGTGAGCGTGATTTTCACCTTCACGGAATGACCCGCCGCCTGCGCCACCAGCTTTTCGAATTCGGCTCCGCGCAACCCCATGGCCTGCACCTTCGTGGTCACGAACTCCACCTGGCCGGGCGCTTCGACAATGTCGGATTTGGTCACCGCGTCCAGCGCGATGCGCAGGCGTTTTTCTTCGAGCAGCGCCGTAAGCTTGCCGCGCAGACTGTCGTCGGCCGGCGCGGAGACACCCGGCGCCGCCGCCGGAGCGCTGGCTGACCGGGCAGCGGGCGGAGCCGCGGGACGCGAATAGGCGGGCGGCGGACCAGCCGGGCGAGAGACGGGATGCGACGTCACGGCAGGGCGCGCGGTATACGGCGCGGGGGCCGCAACGCGCGGTTTCTCGGTCGCCTGCAACTCGCGCAACGCATCCTCAATCGGCTTCAGACGGCCGGCATGCACCAGCCGCAACAGGCCGAGTTCCAGGTGCAGGCGCGGCTGCAACGAGTACTGCAACTGCCCGTAGATATCGAGCGTCAGTTGCAGCCAGCGCGTCAGATCCTCTTCGCTGAACTTGGCGGCGGTTTCGCGCAGGTGCTTCTGCTCGATCTCGCCCGCGGCGATCAGACGCGTCGGCTTGTCGTCGCCGCAGGCGATTTTAGCGACGGTCAAATTGCGAAAATAACGCGCCAATTCGCGGCAAAAATGCTGAAAATTCTTGCCCGATCGTTCGAGTTCGGCGACGATTTCGAGCATCTCCGCGGTCGAACTCGTCTCCAGCGCATGCGCCACGCGCGAGAGCGTTTCGAGCGAGTACATGCCAAGCAGGTCGCGCACCGCTTCGCCGCTCAGATGGGATCCGCAGCAGGCGATGGCCTGGTCGAGCGCGGAGAGCGAATCGCGCACACTGCCCTCGCCCGCCTGCGCCAGCACGGCCAGCGCTTCGGGATCGGCTTCAATGCCCTCCTCGCGGCAGATGTACTCCATCCGTCCTACGATTTCGGAGAACTCGACCGAGCGGAAACTGAACTGCTGGCAGCGCGAGGCAATGGTCGTCGGGATCTTGTGCGACTCAGTCGTGCAAAGGATGAAGACGGCCCACTCGGGCGGCTCTTCGAGCGTCTTCAGCAGCGCGTTGAAAGCCTCGTTCGTGATCTGGTGGGCTTCGTCGATGATGAAGACCTTGTAGCGGTCGCGCGAGGGCCGGTAGCGGACGTTTTCGCGCAACTCGCGCATCTCGTTAATGCCGCGATTCGACGCCGCGTCGATCTCGATCACGTCCGGCGCATTGCCCTGCGCCACTTCCAGGCACGACGAGCATTTGCCGCAGGGCGTCGCGGTCGGACCTTCGACGCAGTTCAGGCACAGCGCCATGATGCGCGCGATTGTCGTTTTCCCGGTCCCGCGCTGGCCCGCGAAGATGTAGCCGTGAGCGATGCGGTTGCTCGTGATGGCGTTGGCCAGCGTCGAGCGGACATGCTCCTGTCCGATCAGCTCGTCGAAGCGTTGCGGGCGATACTTGCGGGCGATGACCTGATACATGCGGGCGGGTGTAGCCAAATCCCAGCGATCCCCTTTGCAACAATGTCCAGCCGGCTCCCGCGGAGCCCGCGCCGGAGGTGCCGCGCGAAGCCTGGAACCTGACTCATCTCATGCTAACATGCGGCTCCCAAGGGCCTTGCGCGCCTCAACCGGCCGGCTGGCGCTGCCCGCCCGGCAGCGGACAAGATCCGTTGCCTGCCCCGGTGCCTCCGGTTCCCGGCCACTGTGTGGACAGTAGCGGATATAATCGAGTGGTGCTGGCGTCTTGTAGTTTCGACAGCGCTCAGTTTGACGATGCGGTGCGGAAGGCTTGCCACAAGGCGTTCACCGAAACGCTTGCGGCAGGGCTGCCAGTCTCTTACGTCGATCGCGCGGGCCTCAACGTATGGAATGCCCCGATGGCCAGCGCTTTGAAGTCCGCTGGTTGCCAGACTGTCCTGCTGGCCAGAACTACGAAATCACTCGCGAATTGACGGCGCACGCAGCGTAAGGCTCGGTGCCAGCTTTGGAGACCGCTCCCGCCGTATGCCTATGCAGAACTACGGTGCCGCAATTTGGCAGGCGGATCCGTTCCCCGATTGCATTGGACTGTCGAGCAACGCTAGTAATTCGAGCCGCCTCTCATGTCATTGCCCGTGCCTATCAGTCCGTCTCACGTAATCGGGGGGGCGTTTCGCCGCTTCAAAGCCCGATCAGCCCAAATATGACGGATCCCCAGGCGCACCCAATCCCGAATACTCAAACAGCTCGGACCAAAAGGGCAAGATATCGAACAGCCGCCAACGGTTTCTACAACTAGTACACTCGTACCAATAATCATCATCGAGAACTCGCACTACGATAGCTCCTGCGGCGCGGCAGTCGTCGCAGTCGAGATCCGGGACATCCATTGGGCGAACATGAGCCGAACGTTTTCCACACTGGAGGCAATCTTGAGAGATATATCCGCCCTGTCTGCTCCCGACCAGTAGCGAGAAGGCTCCACAACACCTCGACCTACTAAGCGAGACGAGGATGACTTTGGAATGGAGTTTCTGTCGTAGGGACTTTGCATCTTGGCCTTTCTGGACGGCATCAAGAACCTGTTCTCTCGTCATTGGACTGCTCCGCTCGGGAGTCTATTGTGACGCAAGGTCCGCGTGATCGGCAATATTAGCCAGAAAACCGAAGTTGAATTACGACCAGAGTACACTTCCCCGCACGGCAAGTCGTGCCATGTGATTGCAGCGCTAGCATGACCCCATAGTGAGCATCACGATCCGGTGCCTGGAAGACCGCGTCAAAGCGTAATTGCAGAAGCGCGCGGCCAGTCACGGCAGAAGCATGGAAGAGGAGGCGCGAGCCATACTAGGTGCCGGCCTCAGGGTGGAGAGCGCACCGCCGCTGAACCTCGCGCAATCGATCGGAAATATGTCGAGCCGATCCGCCGGTCTCCGAAACGCGCGTAAAGGCCAAATAGCTCCGTAGGAGCGCAAGACAATAGCCCACAGCGTAAGCTGTGGGTTCGCCGGGCAAGGGATGGAGCCCCCTGAACGGGGGGCGAAAGCACATCGCCGCTTACCCAAACACGTCGCGTTCATCGAAATTCACGCCGTGCCGGGTCAATAGCGCCAGGTACTCTTCCTGGAAAGACACATGCCGGTGGTGCTCCTGCTGGGAAGCGATGTAGTCTCGTACCTCTCGCTGTTTGGAATTGCTGACCGAGAAGGCGCCATATCCGCTTTGCCACTCGAACTGGAATTGCTCGCCATGCGCCCATTTTGAGGAGTTGGCCTTCACGACCCGGACTAATTCCGCAACCGCGACCTTGGCCGGCATGGACACCAGCAGGTGCACATGGTCGGCGGGTCCATTGATCAGAATCGGCACACCGCCCATCCCCTTAACGATTCCGCCCATGTAGGCGAACAACCGGTCCGCAAAAGCGTCGGCCAAGCTGGGCGTACGCCCCTTGGTCGAAAAGATGATGTGTATGAGAAGAGAAGCGTAACTACGGGGCATGCTCTTTCGCCCCGTCCTGGGGCTCCCCAATACTATCGGTTTACCCACAGCTTGCGCTGTGGGCTATTCTCTCGCGCCCTCCGGGCTGCGCACGAGAGGGCCCCCGGCCGCCGCTGAAGTCGTTCAACCGCCGCGTTCTCAAAATAGCGCCCGAGACCCGAGGAATGTACCGGTGGAGGGTCATGGCCGTGCCGGTCTCAGACGTTGGGCTATTCGCCTCGTGGCGACGTGAGGCCGGGGTCGCGCGAAACTCGGCAGATGGCCATCCGTGGGCCATGGATAGCGCCGCGCAGGGCTTCAACGCCGGCAGGAAATGAAACCGCGTCTTCAGTTATCGATCCCAAAGAGCGGTTGGACAGCGCCGGAGCCCGGACTGGCGCTCTTCTGACAGACAGGCGGTACCCTTCGCTCACTCGCAGCGCAACGCCGCCATCGGATCGACGCGCGTGGCGCGCCAGGCGGGCACGAAGGAAGCGAGCAGCGCCACGCCCAGCAGGGCCAGCGGGACAGCGGTGAAGGTCGACAGGTCGCGCGGCGCAACGCCGTAGAGCAGGCTCGCCAACAGCTTCGCCAGGGCGAAGGCCGCGAGCAGGCCCGCGGCGAGACCCGCCAAGGCGGGCCGGAGTCCCTGCGCTACAACGCGGCGCAGCACTTGAGCGCGGCTGGAGCCGAGGGCGATGCGCAGACCGATCTCATTGCGCTGTTGCTCAACGCCGTAAGAGAGCACGCCGTACAGCCCGATGGAGGCGAGCAGCAACGCAAGCAGCGCCAGGGAGCCGAGCAGGAAGCTGGTGCAGCGCGTCGGCGCGGCGTTCTGGCTGGCGACTTCGTCCATAGTCCGGATGGCGAACACGGGCAGCCCCGAATCGAGATCCTTCACGGCCGCGCGCAGCGCCGGTGCGAGCGCCAGCGGGTCCAGCGTGGTGCGCACTACTATATGGAACGCCTGCGATTCGCCGTCGAGCGCGGCTGTGTACACGACGAAGTCGGGAGCGTTGCCCAACTGATAGGTGACATCGCCGACCACGCCGACGATCTGGTAGCGTCTCGCCCCGGGCGCGTCGCCGTAGTGGATCAGGCACCCGACCGCATCGCCCCGCGGCCAGAAGCGCTGCGCGAGAGCTTTGTTGATAATGACGGCGCCCATCCCGTGCGGCTCGCTGGAGAGAATCGGCTCGGAGTCCTGCACGGTGAACGCCCGTCCTTGGAGAATCGGAATCCCCATGGTCGCGAAATAAGTGGGGCTCGCCTCGCGGTGCATCGGGTCGATCCACTGGCCGCGCGGCATCGGGCGGCCATCGATCTCGATGGTCGTGTCGTTCTGCCAGCCGTCCAGGGGCAGCACGTCGATGGTGGCGGCCGAGACGACGCCCGGTGTTGCGGCAAGCCGGTCGATCAACTGTTGGGTAAAGCCGGACACGGCCCGTTGCGTCGCGTACTGCTTGCCGGGCAGCGCAACTGTCGCCGTCAGGACGTTCCCGGTGCGCACACCGGGATCGACGCGCTGCAGGTTGTACAGGCTGCGGGCGAGGAGTCCGGCGGCGACGAGCAGCAGCGTGCAAAGCGCCACTTCACCGGCGACCAGAGTATTCTGCGTGCGGTGGCTCTTGCGCCCGCCCGTCGCCGTGCGCCCGGAGGCGTCGGCGTTGGAGACGGCGCCCAGACGCGCCGCGCGCCAGGCCGGCAAAAGGCTGGTAGCCGCTCCCACCACGGCGGCGCAAAGCAACATGAAAAGCAAGGCATGCCAATCAAGAACGGACGGGATGAAGAGGTCGATGTCCGCGGAGTTCAGCAAGCGCGGAAGGTAGTGCGCCAGCAACACATTGAGACCGCAGGCAAATGCCAGCCCAGCCAAGGCGCCACAGGCAAACAGCAGCAACCCCTCGGTCAGAAGCTGCCGCAACAACCGGCCGCGGCCCGCCCCGAGGGCCACGCGCACGCCGAATTCCCGCGCCCGCCGGGAACCGCGCGCCAGCAGCAGGTTGGCCACGTTGACGCAGGCAATCAGGAGCAGGCAGGCCACCGCCGCGAGCAACGTCAGCAGTATGGTGCTCGATCGTTTGCCGACGTATTCCGCCATAGGGATGACACCCACGGTGCGGGCCGTCAGCGCGTCCGGCTCGCTCGCCAGGATGTTTTTCGCAATCAGGTTCATCTCCGCCTGGGCGTGCGCCAGCGTGACACCAGGACGCAGACGGGCGACGGCCAGAAGCTGGTGATTGCCGCGGCCCTCGGTGGAAGAGACGGGCAAAAGTGGCGACCAGATCACGGTGTCGCGGGCCGGGTAGGAAAAGCCGGGCGGCATGACGCCGACGATCGAGTACTCCTCGCCGTCCAGGCGGATGGTCCGGTGCGTAATGCCGGCCGCGCCGCCGAAGTGGCTCTGCCACAGGCCATACGAGATCAGAGCGACGTGCGGCGCGCCTTTTTTGTCTTCGTCCGCGGTGAAGGTCCGGCCGATGACCGGCTTGACGCCCAGCGTGCCGAAGAGCGTGTACGAACACACGGCGCCATAAACGCGCTCGGGGCGGCTATGCCCGTCGTTTGAGCCTAAGTTGTACTCGCTTCCGCGCAACGCAGCCATGGACGAAAAACTCTTGTTCGCCGCCTGCCAGTCGAGATAGTTGCGCGGAGAAACCGGATTGCCCACGTTGCTGTCGTTGCCCATCAAGCCCTGCTCACGCAGCACGTAGAGCCGGTCCAGATCCGGGAACGGCAAGGGATGCACCAGCGTCGCGTAGATCACGCTGAACATGGCCGTGTTGGCGCCGATGCCGAGGGCCAGCGTCAAGATGGCGACGGTTACAAAGCCGGGCGAGCGGCGCATCGAGCGCAGGCCGTAACGCACGTCGCGCAGGAGCGTATCGAGCCAGCCGAAGACCATGCGCTCGCGGTAGGCTTCAACGCCCACGGCCGGGGCGCCCAGCTTGTCGAGCGCCGCGCGGCGGGCTTCCCGCTCGCTCATGCCGGCGCGCAGGTTCGCGTCGATCTGCAGTTGCAAATGAGTTTCAAATTCGGCGTTCAGATCGCCGCTCCAACTCCGGCCGGAGAACGGCGCGGCGAGACGGGAAATGAGCGAATGAAAGGTCGCCATGGCCGGCTCCTCTTAGGCGTCCTTTTCGCGCGGCGACAGAAAACAGGCCACGATGGAAGCCGTCTCGGCCCAGTCGCGCTCCTCCTTGGCCAATCTTTCAAGGCCCGCCGGCGTGATCGCGTAGAACTTCGCCTTGCGGTTGTTCTCCGAGACGCCCCACTCCGAGCGCACGTGCCGGTCCTGCTCCAACTTGAGCAACGCCGGGTAAAGCGTGCCGTAGTTCAGCGCCAGCCGGTCCTGGCTGGTCTGCTCAATGCGGCGCGCGATGCCGTAGCCATGGAGCGGCCCCATGGTCTGTAAGGTCTTCAAAATCATCAGGGAAAGGGTTCCCAGCCAGACGTCGGCCTTGCCACTGCCCATTGCTTGTATTGAACTCCAATACAAGCGTACAGGCGTTCCTATTGCAGTTCAATAGGAAAGTATCGGGAAGAACCGATGTTTACACGTAGGACGGCGCGTGGAGGGGTTTTGATTGTGAGGGTTACGCCAGACCCCGGGGAATCCGCGGCACACGGGTTGAACGGCTACCGTTGCTTCCTTCCGGACCTGGCGGGGTTTGCAGTGTCCCGTTGCACGGAGCCCGGAGCCTGACAACTCTCATGCTAGCATGCCAGCTTCCGCAGAGCCGCGGACGTAGAGAGCGGCCGTGGCCGACGCTCGGCGGACCAGCGTTCCCCGCTGGCCCAGGAGCCGCGATTGGCAGAGCGAAGATAGGCCTCAAGTTTCTGTAGACAAAGAAGATACCACCGCTCGCTCACGGTCGCGGCTCCGTTTCCGGGTTGAACTCCGTTTCAAGGCGGCTACTTGTTCGGGCGCATCCGGCGGGTGGGCGGAGCTTTCAGCACCGGCGCCACCACGGCCAGATTGCCGTCGATCTGCGGCGTCGTCAGACCGAGGATTTTCGCCACCAGGGGATAGATGTGGATGTTCTGGAATTCTTCGATTACCAGACGCTGGCGGAAGGCTGGTCCCTGAGCGTAGAAGATCCCCTTCATCTCCGGCACGCGCGCCACTTCGTAGCCGTGCATGCCTTCGACATGGCCCGACGGACGCGCGCCGGGCGCGTCGTAGCGCAAGCGCACCGGAGTCTTAGCGTAGATCACCAGATCGCCGATGCGCGGGTTATCGCGGTAGTGCAGCGCGGGCGGGAGGTCGGCTTTGCGATAGACGGCCAGGTCCGGATCCTTGTGGATGAAATGGTCGTAGAGCCGGTCGATCAGCGCCGGATCTTTCGAGTGGACGTCGATCTGCGTCGTGCCGGCGCTGAACTTGGCGCCTTCGAACTCTTCAGTGGTGAAACGGATTTCGCGCGTGACCTGGGCCATGCCGTGGTCGGAGACAATGATGATGTTCACGGGCAGGCCGGTCGCGCGCACCTGTTCGAAAAGGCGGCCCAGCGCGGCGTCGACTTCTTTCACCGCGGCGCGCGTTTCGGGGGCTTCCGGACCATGGACGTGGCCCTGATGGTCGACCTCGGGCATGTAGAGCAGGATCAGGTGCGGGCGCTCGGCCGGCGGCAGATGCAACCACGCGTCGACCTGACGGATCTTCTCGTCCAGCGTCGTTTTCGAGTTGTAGGGGTACCAATACGACGGGCGCGTGTTTTGAATCCTGGCCTCGGTGCCGGGCCAGAAGTAGGTGGCGGCGCGCATGCCCTGCTGCTCGGCGAGCACCCACAGCGGCGTGCCGCCCCACCAGCGGCCATCGCCCGCGTCGGCGGGATTGGTAAAGCGGAACGACGCCTGGAACGCAGGATCCCAGAAGGCGTTTTCGACGATGCCGTGATGCTCGGGATAGAGGCCCGTCGCGATGGAGTAATGATTCGGGAAAGTCAGCGTCGGGAATTCGGGCAGCAGCGCCTTCGCGCGCACGCCCTGCTGGCCGAATGCGATGAGATTCTCCGCACCGTACTTCTCGCTGTAGTCGTAGCGGTAGCCGTCGATCGAGATGAGCAGGACGTAGGGTTTGTCGACCTGCGACGGCGCGCTGGCGGGACGGGCCGGCTGGGCGCAGACAAGGCTCGCCAGCAGCGGCAGAAGGCTCAAGCAGCCAAACACCAGTCTCCGGGTAAGGCGCGGTGAAGAAGAGGGCTGTGGATTCATCAGAGTGTCAGTTCCGTACGCGATTGTATCGAGTTCGCCCGCTTAGGCGTAGTGCGTCCACAGGCGGATTACCTTTACGATATGCTCCGCTTCCAGCACCTGGTAAACGAGGCGGTGGTGGATGTTGATCCGGCGGGAACAGGCGCCCGCCAAGTCGCCAATCAGCTTCTCGTAGGGCGGGGGCGTCTCCCACGGATTGCGCGCGAGCAACGCCAGCAGCTTTTCGGCCGCTGGCGGCAACTGAGCCGCGGCCAGCTTGCGCGCATCTTTTTGCGCCTGCTTCGTGAAGATAAGCTTCCACGGGGCCGCGGGCTCTGCGCCGGTCACCAGCCGGGCTCCGAGGCGCACTCGTCGACGGGCGTTGCCAGGCCTTCCCGGATTGACTCCCGCATGCCCGGAACAGACAGCAGGTAGAGGGTTTCCTGGATGGCGTTCCAGTCGCTTTCCGCGACCATGATGACGTTTGAGCGCTTGCCCGTGATCAGCAGCGGCTCATGCGCGGCCGCAGCCTCGTCCATCAGCCGGTAAAGCCGTTCCCGGGCCTCACTCGCCGTGATGCTCGTCATGCCCAAATCGTACGGCATTCCGTACGTTTTGGCAATACCCGCGCTAACGCACCGCACGAGGCGCTTTCCTACAATCGAGAGAGATGATCAAAGCGCTCTTGTTCGATCTCGGCCGGGTGCTGGTGAATGTGGATTTCGACATGGGTTACGCGCGCATGGCGGCCCTGAACGGGCTGAACGCCGCCGAAGTGCGCGCGCGGCTGCACTCGACGCGCCTGGCCTACGATTTTGAAAGCGGCTTGCTGCCGTCCCGAGATTTCGCGGCGCGCGTCTGCGAACTGATGGGCGCGAAGACCACTTTCGACGAGTTCGCCGAGGTCTGGTATTCGATCTTCCACCAGGGGCCGGTGCTCCCTGAATCGTTCATCGCGGAGTTGCACAAGCGCTACCGGCTGGTGCTGCTCTCCAACACGAACGCGCTGCACTACGAGATGCTGGAACAGCGGCTGCCCGTACTGCGCCACTTCGACGACTTCACTTTGAGCTACAAGCTGCACGTGCAAAAGCCCGCGCCCGCTATCTATTGGGACGCAATCGCGAAGGCCGGATGCGCGCCGGAAGAGTGCTTCTATATCGATGACCTGCAAGAGAACATCGATGGCGGAAAAGCGGTCGGCCTCCAGGCGGCGCAATTCGTGAACCGGGCACAGCTCGAAGCAGATCTGCGCGCGGCGGGCGTGAACTGCTGACGCCGCCCCGAGTGGCCTAAACCTTTTTCTGGAGCAGCGTAGACGGCCCTTGCTGCGGCCACCTGCCGCGTGGCGGGTCGGCTTCCGGCGGTGCGCGGACTTGCCCTACAACGGGCGCTCATACGCTACGCGCGCAGGTTCGACCCGCAGGTGCGCCGCTTGCCGGAAATGTCGCCGCTGGCGACGCAGCATCAACGCGCCGCGCGCAACGGGCGCTTGTCCATCTGGATGCGTGTTTGCGTAACATCGCCGCCGTATCAGGGCACGACTTCAGTCGTGCCGTCCCGTGCGAAAAGGAATTGGGCTTCAGCCCCTGACAGTGGCGCAACCGGCGCGCACCGCCGCGGCGAAGAAGATGCCGCGCTCATCACGCACGTTTTCGCTACGCAAGTTCGAGGCGGCTCCCGACGGATCATGGCCATGCGGTTCTGGCTTGCGAATGCCGGACTGATTTATCGTCGCCCCCTGCTGCTTCGGCGGCGGGGGCTGAAGCCCACGACAAAAGGCGCTCGGACGGTACGACTGAAGTCGTGCCCTGATACGTTCCGTGCGTCGGCAATATGCGCGGGGGAGATGCGCCGGCAAGATGCGCCGGCGAACATCTGGCTTAAAAACGGAAGCTCCGGGCGCACGGCTTCGGCCCCGCAAGACCGCAAGCCATCGGTGGCCGGCAGTGTCTCCGAAATTGTTCAAGCGGGGCGCGGTGCTATTTCGGGGTTCTGGCTCCGATATGGCGAGATATTCACGTTGCAGCCGCGGAAGGGGCGCTTAAGAGTTTATTGAAAAATGCCAGCAGGCGCCCCTACGCCGCCGCGCCGTAGCCGGTAACTTGTTGATTCTCCGTACGGCGAAGGAGTGAAAATGCCCGGCGGAGCGACGCAAAGCGTTTTTCGACAAACTCCTAGACGACGATGGCGAACGAGGTCTCGTTGCTGCGCTCGACGCGGTGATAGGCGGTGTCGCGCTCGACGGGCTCGCGGCCCGCTTCACGGATCAGACGCAACAACTCAGAGCGCCGCAGGCCCTGCACGACGTGCGAGCCGGCGTCGTGATAGATGTGCTCCTCGACGACGGTGCCGTCGATGTCGTTGGCGCCGAAGCGCTGCGCGATTTGCGCGATCTTGGGCGTCATCATCACCCAATAGGCCTTGATGTGCGGGATGTTGTCGAGCATCAGCCGCGCGACGGCGATGTTCTTCAAATCCATGAAGCCCGTCGTCGTGCCGACGTGCTCCAGAGCCGTGTTGGCGGGATGGAACGCCAGCGGAATGTAGGTGACGAAGCCGCCGGTTTCGTCCTGCAACTCGCGCAACTTCACCAGGTGGTCGGTGCGGTCCTCTTCGTTCTCGATGCTGCCGTAGAGCATCGTGCAGTTCGACTTGATGCCCATCTTGTGGGCGATCCGCGCCACGTTCAGCCACTCGCCGCCGTCGATCTTGTGATCGCAGATGATGCGCCGCACGCGCTCGCTGAAGATCTCCGCACCGCCGCCGGGCATCGATTCCATGCCCGCTTCTTTCAGCCGCCGCAACACTTCCTCGACCGGCAGTTTGAAGCGCTTGGCGAAGTAAGCGATCTCGACCATGGTGAAGGCCTTCAAATGGACCTTCGGGAAGCGCGCTTTCAAGCCGCGCAGCATTTCGCAGAACCAGTCGAGCGTCAACTCCGGATGCAGGCCGCCGACGATGTGAAACTCGGTGATCGCCTCGCTATAGCCTTCGCCGGCGCGATGCCAGACCTCTTCGAGCGACATGGTGTACGCCGTCGGATCCTTGGCGCGCTTGCCGAAAGCGCAGAGCTTGCAGGAGGCCACGCAGACATCGGTCGGGTTGATGTGGCGGTTGACGTTGAAGTAGGTCACGTTGCCGTGCAGGCGCTCGCGCACGAGATTGGCCATGTAACCGACGGCGAGCAGATCGTTCGAGCGGTACAGACGCACGCCGTCGTCGTAGCTCAGCCGCTCGCCGGCTTGCACTTTAGCGAGCACCGGCAACAGGCCGCGGTCTTCCATCTGCGGCTGAAGAGCAATCATAGGCGCCTCCACTCAAAGAAAATATCCGCGGCCCAAAACAGGAAGAACAGCACGCTGATATTGCCGTTCATGGTGAAAAACGCGGCGTCGATGCGGGACAGGTCGGTGGGATTCACCAGCCGGTGTTCCCACACGAGCAACGCCGTCACGACGGCGATCCCGAGCCATGCAGCGGTTCCGAGGCCGAGAGAAAGCGCCAGCAGGACCAGGCTGCCGAGCATCGCCAGATGGAACACGCGCGCCACCCACAACGCCGCGGGAATGCCCATCCGCGCGGGCAGAGAGAACAGGCCCTCGCGCTGATCGAAGTCGTAATCCTGGCAGGCGTAGATAATGTCGAAGCCGGCGGTCCACAGCGTCACGGCCACGGTCAGCCAGACGATGCGCCAATCGAGCGAGCCGTGCACGGCGATCCAGGCGGCCGAGGGCGCCATGCCCAGCGAAAGTCCGAGCACGACGTGTGACAGCGAAGTGAAACGCTTGGTCCAGGAATAGAAGAAGAGCACGGCCAGCACCGCGGGCGAGAGCTTCAGGCACAGCGGGCCGAGCGCCGCGGCAGCGCCCATGAAGACCAGGCAACTGCCAATCAGAAATGCCCAGGCGAAGCCCTTGCTCAACGTGCCGGCGGGGAGCTGGCGCATCCGCGTGCGCGGATTGCGCGCGTCGATGTCGGCATCGACCAGACGGTTGAACGTCATCGCCGCGGAACGCGCGCCGACCATCGCAATGACGATGAACAGCAGGCGCAGGCCAAGCCCTTCGGTGGAATAAGCAAGATCGCGCCAGGCGAGCAGCGCCGCGGTCATGGCAAACGGCAACGCGAAGACCGAGTGCTCGAACTTGATCATCTCGAGCGTCAGCACGAAACGACGCCAGAGTGTGGATGCAGGCGCAGTAGTCATGGAAATCCTGGGGCCGCGGGGCGTTGTGCAAGGCGCTCCGGTTCCAGTTACTATCTTATTCGATGGCCCGAAAGCTGCTTTGGACTTACGGAATCGCTCTGCCGTTCGTGCTCGCCGCGGCGCTGGCTTCAGCCGGCTGCGGCAGCTCCAACGAAGGGCTGAATGCGTTGAACTCCCGCGAGGTGCAACTGCCCGACGGCAAGGTGGTGATTGCGGAGACGGCGGTACGGCCGGACGAGTTGGCGAAAGGGCTGATGTACCGCGAATCGCTGGCCCCGAACCGCGGGATGCTCTTCTTCCACACGGCCGAATCGTTCTATCCGTATTGGATGAAGAACTGCAAGATTTCGCTGGATATGATCTGGATGGATCAGGAGCGGCGCATCGTCGAGATTGCCGCGAGCGTTCCGCCGTGCCCGGCCGACGCGGAGAACTGTCCGTCGTACGGCGGTCATGAGAAGGCGATGTACGTGCTCGAACTCGGCGCCGGCCAAGCCGCCAAACACGGACTGCGCAAGGGCCAGCGCATCGACTTCTAGAACGGGCGGCGAACTATTGAGACAATGGACGAAGGTGGCGTCCCGATAGACGGGGGACGCGGGATGCGGTTTGTGTGCGGCCGTCCCGGACGGCGAGGCCGAGCGGCCCCGTGCGCGGGCGGCGTGGAGAAAGAATGGACAGGGATCATCTGAAGTCGCTGCTCGAACAGGTGCGCGCGGGCGAACTGGACGTCGATAACGCAATGGACCGTCTGCGCAAGCTCCCGTACGAGGATCTGGGCTTTGCCAACATCGACCACCATCGCGAGATCCGCGTCGGCATGCCGGAGGTGATCTTCGGCAAGGGCAAGACGGACGAAGAAGTTGCGACGATCGCCGAGCGGTTGCTGGCGCGCAGCCAGAATGTGCTGGCGACGCGCACGACGCCCGAAGCCTACGCGCTGGTGAAAGCGAAGTTCCCGGAGGCGGAGTATTTCCCGCGCTCGGGCGCGCTGCGCGTGTTTCGCGATAAGAAGCAACACGGCAAGGGCAAGCTCGCCGTGGTCAGCGCCGGCACCACCGATTTGCCAGTCGCCGAAGAAGCAGTGGTCACGGCCGAGATCATGGGCAACGAAGTCGTGCTGGTGCAGGACGTCGGCGTGGCCGGCATCCACCGGCTGTTCGGCCATCTCGATGAATTCCAGAACGCGCGGGTGATCGTGGTCTGCGCCGGCATGGAAGGCGCGCTGCCGAGCGTCGTCGGCGGTCTGGTGAGTTGCCCGGTGATCGCCGTGCCGACCAGCGTCGGCTATGGCGCGCACTTCCACGGGCTCGCGTCGCTGCTGAGCATGTTGAACAGTTGCGCCAGCAACGTCACCGTGGTCAACATCGACAACGGCTTCGGCGGCGGCTACGTGGCGAGCCTGATCAACCGGCTGTAACGGACCGCTGATCCTCGCTTCTTCCGCCCGACGGCTTGCCGCGGCGGTCGAAAGCAAATTTCAATAGCGGCGGCGTCACGAAGGTGGTCAACATGACCATCAGCACCAACGCCGAAAAAATGTTTTTGGGAAGCACGGGCTGATGGTGCAGCAGTAGTGTGCTGCCCAGGCTCGCGAAGATCAGCCCGACCTCGCCGCGCGGGATCATCCCTACGCCAATGACGGCCCGGTTGACGCCGCGTTCCAAAACGCCCAGAGCGCAAATCTGCTTGCCGATAATGGCGACGACCGAAATCAACGCGGCAAAGCCGATCACGCCCGGCCCGCTAAAGCTGCGCAGGTCCACGCGCACGCCCATCAGCACGAAAAAGACCGGCACGATCAACGTGTTGATGGGGAACAGCAACTCCTCCAGGCGCGCCTCGCCGCGCTCGACGAACTGGTGATAATGCGCCTGGTCGAGCACCACGCCGGCGGCGAAGGCGCCCACGATCGGCGCCAGCCCGAAGTAGCCCGCCGCGGCGGCCACCACGAAACAGAAGCTGATGCTGGCGACGAGCAACGCGCCGGAGACGCGCAGCCGCGCCACGTAGGTGAAGATGTGGCGCGACCAATAACGGCCCACGATGACCGCCACCACCAGGAACAAAATCGCTTTGAAGACCACCCACAGCACCGGCAGCCAACTCAGTTGGACCGCGTTCGCGCCGGTCATCGCCGCACTCGCCAGTCCGCTGATCACGGCCAGCACCATTAATCCCACGACGTCGTCGGCGACGGCCGCGCCGAGAATGATGCGCGCCTCCGGAGTATCCGCGCGGTGGATGTCCTTCAGCACACGCGCTGTGATGCCCACACTGGTGGCCGTGAGCGTGCCGCCCACAAACAAGTGTGTCAGCCAGCTTGCGCCTGGCATCAGCCATGCCGAGACTACGCAGCCGAGCGCCATCGGCGCAATCACGCCCAGCACGGCCGTCAACAGGGACGACCAGCCAACCTTCAGTAATTGCGCCAGGTCCGATTCGACGCCGACCTCGAAGAGCAGCAGCACGGCACCTAATTCGGCTAGGACCGCCAGCATGGAATTCGTCTTCAACGGATCGAGCAGCGTGATGCCGAACAGATTGAGGTTGCCCAGCACAACGCCGATCAACAGTTCACCGAGCACCGGCGGCTGGCCGATGCGCTCCAGCAGCTCACCACCGAGCTTGGCCGTTACGGCGATCAGCGCGAGGATCAGCAAGGTCTGGCGAACGAGTTCGGAGATGCCGGCAGTTTCCATGATGGATTGTCCGAAAGATAGGGCTAGCGACCATTATCCAGCCTGCGTGGTTTGCGCAACAGTGCGTCAGCAGGCGGCGGTCAACTTCTCGTGCAGCAAGGTCTGCATCTCGGCGCTCAGCTTGTGACCCTGGTACGAAACGTAGAAGACGTCCGAGGCACGATGGCCCTTGGTGTCGATCAGGACCACGCCGATGTTGCAGCCGTTCGACGAAAAGACGCTCGCCAGGCTGTAGAGCAGGCCGGGGCGGTCGAGCGCGCTGATTTCGACGAGCGTTGCCGTCAGCGAAGCTTCCGAATCGAAAGACACCTGCGGCGGCACGGCATGCGCTCCGGCCTCGTGGTGCTGCCGGCCGCGCAGCAGGCGCTGGGCAGTCGTCTTGCCGAGCGCGACGCGGCGCACCAGATCGCGCAGCCGGTCAACCTCGCCCGGATTGCGTTCCAGCGCATGCTTGGGGTCGGCGAACAGGAAGGTGTCGAGAATGATGCCGGCGGCGTTCGAAAACGCTTCGGCTTTGAGGATGTCCAGGCCGAAGCTCGAAATGGCTCCGGCGAAGGACGCGAACAAAGCGGGCCGGTCCGGCGCGACGACGGTCAGGCGCCAGGCGCCCTCAATCCGATCGAGACGCACGGCCACGCCCTCCGGCCGGCTGACCTCGTACAGGTCGATGTGCGCTTGAATCTCGGCCGGGGAGTGCGTGCGCACGTAGCGCACGGGGAAGCCCACGAGAAACGCCGAGTTGGGGCCGCGCTCGGGCGGAGCGTCCTGAATTCGATCGGTCTCGAGTTCGCGCGTCAGTTCGTGCTGGACCGCCCGGTACGCGCGCCAGATCTGCTCGACACGCCACGCCGCGCCGGCGTCCGGTTTGAGCACCGCGTGCCGCGCGAAAGTGAGGACCGCAAGCTGTTGGAGGTTCTCGACGGTCGCGGCGCGTTCCGCGAGCGAACGCGCGGTGGCGGGGTTGCCGATATCGAGCCCGCGCGTGACGTCGGCCAGGTCTGATTGGTGCGCCACGAGAAACTCGACCACCGCCCGCTCTTCGGCGCTCATCCCGACGCACTCCACGGCCGCATGGGTCAGTTCCAGGGAGCGCGCCTCCGGCGCATCAGCGCCGGCGCCCGCAGCGGCGTAAAGCAGCGCGAACACCAGCAGCGCCGAACTGTCGAGTTCGGAAAGAAGATCGGAAAAGCGCTGCGCCGGACCATCCGTCGCCGCGCGCCATTCGTCCACCTGCTCAATCGATCGCAGTGCTTCTTCTTCGCTGGTGAAACGCCGCGCGGGGTCGGGCACGGCAAGCGCCTCACGTTCGGCCAGCCCGGGCAGCAGCAGAGTCAACAGACCGGTGCGCTGGAGAGCGCGCAACGCTGTACCGGCATGCGGCTGCGCGAGCGCGCTGCGCAGCGCAGGCCACAACGGTTTCTGCGAACTCAGGTCCGCGCCGAGCACGGTACGCGCGGCCTCCAGGCGGCGCTCGGTCTCCGCGGCGGGAGCAATGCCATGGCGGGCGACGAATTCAAACAGCCGGAGCGCAATGCCGGGCGTGTTTTCCAGTTGGCCCGGATTGCGCAGGAAGACGCGGTTGTGAACGACGCTGAAGTCGGCATTGGACAGGCGCGAGGCGCGCGCGTCGAGTTCGCCGGCGAGCGCGGAACCACCACGCCCGGCGACGTCGAGCACGCGAAACACCGCGACATACACCGCCGCGGCCTGGCTCAGATAATCGTGCATCGTCGCCCGGCCGCCGCGGCCCGCCGCGAATCCCGCCGCCGCGATGTCTGCCTGCGCGCTGTAGTCGAAAACATTGCTATCCATGCCGCGTTGGAAGTGCAGGAAGCAGCGCAGCACGGCCGCCGTCGAGACAGCGCCGCCAAGCACATCGCGTGATGGATATTGATCTGGCGCCAGCAACGCCAACTGCCGCAGCATTCCGAGATCGCGCAACCCGCCCGGCGCGTCGCGAACGTCCGGCTCAAGATAATACGGCGTTCCGGCGAAGCGCTCCCAGCGCGTCCGCGTCTGGCCGCAGACGTGCGCCACCAAGTTCGCTTGCTGTTGCGCAAACAGCGGCGGCAGATGCGCGCTCAACTGCGCGTGCAGACCGGCGTCGCCCGCAACCAGACGTTGATCGAGCAGCGCCAGGGCGTAATCGGAATTCCCCGCGCACGCCTCCAGCGTGGCTGCCACGGTGCGCACGGAATGGTTCAGCCGCAGCCCGGAATCCCACAACAGGCGCTCGAACTCCGCGAGACCCGCTCTGAATTCCGGCGCATCCGCCTCATCGCTCTTCAGCACCAGGACATCCACTTCGGAGCATGGAAACAGTTCGGCGCGCCCGAATCCGCCGAGCGCGACAAGCGCGGTCCCCACTGGCACACCGCCGCGAAAGGCGCTGGCCGCGGCATCCCGCACAGCCTTTTCGACGAGGCTCGCGATGACCGCGCACGCCGCCCGTACATCGCCCGCCGCGAGAAAGCCGTCGCGTACGGCACGCCATTCCGCGCTATCCCGCAGGCGCAACGGAGCTGCGGCGCCGGGCGCGTCCGGACGTCTTGCGGACTCGGGTGTGCAGTCCATGCGTGGTTCCAAGCTTCAGTATTACCCGCGGCTGCCGCGAGCCCCAAGATCAAATCGCGAACTTATAAAGTGAATCGGAATTTTCTATTAGTAAACGCCCGCCGCCGAAGGCTATCATCAATCATCAAAGCCCCGTCGGCTTTCCCCCCGTTGTCCGATTCCGGTTCCAAGCCAAAACCAACCAACCGCTGGCAGTGTGCAGAGCGCAGCCGGCCCAGCAGTCACCAAGGGAGTTTGTCCATGGCGGGAAATGACACACCTACAATGCAACCCACGTTAGGTCTGACCGGCCTCACGATGAACGCGATGGCGCTCATTGCACCGGGCGCCTTTCTCTGGCTTACGTTCTTCATTCAGGCGACGACGGGCGTGACGGCGCCGTCCATGTGGATGGGCATCGTGCTGGCGCTGCTGCTGTGCCTGGCGACGGCGGTGTGCTACGCCGAACTCAGCAAGCTCTACCCGGGCACGGGCAGTTCGTACTACTTCGCCGAGCAGTCGTTCCTCAACAACGATCGCGCCTGGCGCTATGCGCGGCTGTCGAAGTTCATTGTCGGTTGGGGCTCGCACCTGTACTACTGGATCTACCCCGGCGTGATGGTCGGAGTGATGGGCGTGCTCGTCGGCTATCTGACCGGCACGTTGTGGCCCAACTTCATGAGCGCTTCCCTCCCCGGGCCGATGTTCATGATGGCCGTGGCGGTCGCATTCAGTTTCGGCATCGCGTGGATCGCCTCGAAGGGCGTTAACGGCTCGACGGCGGTGAATATCGCGATCAACGTGATTCAGATCAGCGCGCTGCTGGTGTTCGCGGTGATGGCCATCGGCTATCGCGTGGGGCATCCGCCGGGCAGTGTGGCGTATCAGTTCGACTCCGCGTCGGGCGACGCCTACACGTACCAGTTCCAGACCGAGAAAAAGACGGTCGACGGTAAGCTGGCCGACGTCGTCGTGCGCGATGCGAACGGCGTGCCCAAGCCGCTGCTGGACGCAGCCGGTAAAGCCGTGCCGTTCAAGATCGACTACAGCGAGAAGGACGCCCAGTCGGGCAACTTCCTGGCGCATCGCGATGCGGTGTCGGTCATCAGCGCACACAACCTCGGCTGGGTTTTCGTACAGGCCACCGTGGCGATCCTGATCCTGGTGGGATTCGAATCGGTGACCGCCATGGGCGGCGAGGCGAAGAACCCCAAACGCGACGTGCCCATTGCGGTGGTGACGTCGCTGCTGGTGCAGGGGGCCTTCTGTTACCTGATCGAGTATTTCGCCGCAAACTACTTTTTGAATAACGGCTACACGATGACTAGCGCGCAGGGCTCGGCGGCGCCCATCGGCGACATGATGGTGGTGGTCGGCAACGCGCTGTTCGGTCCCGGCAACGGACGCATCTTCATGCTGATCCAGGCCTTCACGGTGTTCCTGGCGATCATCGGCACGACGCTGAGTTGCATGAACACCGGCGCCCGCGTCACCTACGCCATGGGCAAGGACGAGGAGGTGCCCGAGCACTTCGGCATGCTCCATTCCAAGAGCCTGACGCCGCACCGCGCGATCTGGACGCTGGCCATCATTTCGGCGGTCGTTGGGTGCGTTGCTGTGTCGGTCGCGTTCGGCGACGCCGCCGCCCCCAAAGACGCCGACATTCGCGCGCTCCCGCACGGCTTCTTTTCGAGCTTCGGCTACACGACGCACGACAGGATGGCGGGCCTGCCCAACACGCTGCTGATGGTCACGCTCGCGTCGAACTTCGGCACCTTCGTGCTGTACGCGCTGAGCTGCATCATCTGCATGGTCGGCTTCTACGGCCATCCCAGGTTCAACGTGGTGAAGCACCTGATCATCCCGCTGTTCGGCCTGTGCGCCAACCTGGGCTGCATGGCGTTTTACCTGATCGGCCCGTTCCTCGGCTACGGCACCAAGATGGAGCCTTTCGGCGCCTTGGGCATCGCCCTGGTGTGGGCCATTTACGGCGGCGTCTACTTCGTCACCAGCAGCAAGAAGAAAGGCCGCACGACGCTTGTCGAATCGCGCGCTGACGCACTCTCGGCGTAGCACCAGTCTGTGATAGAGAGACCCCTCGGCCGGGCGGCCTAGTAAGTTCCGCCCGGCTCTTTTTTCAGGGCGTGCCCCAGTTCAGGAGGAAGTAGGAGTTGTTGTTCGACGCAGAAGGCCCCGTCGAGCCTGGCACGCACAAGGCGCTCCTGTTGGACGTCGAATATGCGCATCTCTCCGACAAGGGAAAGCTGCGCGACGGGAATGAAGATTCCGTTGGCCAGTACGTGCCGGCAGGCTCCGCGCGGGTCTCATCGCACGGTTATCTGTTCGCGCTCGCCGACGGCGTCGGAGGGCAGGCGCGCGGTGAGGTTGCCTCCCGCACGGCGGTCACCAGCATGGTGGGCGGCTTTGCCAATGCGCCGGACGGCGAACCGCTGGCGCCGTTGCTGGCGCGCCTGGTGCGCGAGGCGAATCAACACGTGTACGAGGCAGGACGCGCCGCCGCTCCCGGAGGCATCAACATGGCAACCACCCTTGTCGCGCTGGCCTTGCGGCACGATCGTGCAGTCGTCGCGCATGCCGGCGATTCGCGCTGTTATCACGTCCGCCAGCACGACGTCGCGTTGCTGACGCGCGATCACACCTGGGTCAACGACCAGCTCAAGCTGGGATTGATTTCGGCGCGTGAGGCGGCACACTCCGAAAAGCGCCACATCCTGAGCCGCTCGCTCGGCGCGGACCTGTTTCTCAACGTCGATACCAGCGAGCACCAGATGCTCGCCGGCGACGTCTTCGTACTCTGCTGCGATGGCTTGCACGGTTCCGTGAGCGCGTCGGAGATCGCGGCGGTGACCGGCGGCGAGCGGCGCGATCTGCATTCCGCGGCGCGGATCCTGGTGGCGCTTGCCAACGAAAGGGACGGCAGTGATAATATTAGCGTTCAAATTGTCCGGGTCAAGAGTGTGGAACGCGTTGGGATGTATCGCGGGCGGCCATACAGACTGCGCTAAAGCCATGCCGCCACGCGTGAGCCCGTAACGAGAACACGCTCGAACATGAGTCTCCATCCCGGCGATCAACTCGACAACTACCGCATCGAGAATCTCGTTGCCCGGAGCGGCATGGCGTCCATCTATCGCGCCACCGACCTGCGCAACGGCATGCCGGTCGCGCTCAAGATCCCCCACATGGAGATGGAAGCCGACCCGGTGCTCTTCGAGCGTTTCAAGCTGGAGGGCGTCATCGGCCGGAAGCTGGATCACCCGGGCGTGATGAAGGTCTACGAGGATTCCACCCACAGCCGCGTGTACATGGCGATGGAGTGGCTCGAAGGGCGTCTGCTGCGGACCGTTCTTCACGAGCAGAAGCGCCTGCCCTTCGACCGCGCGATCCAGATCCTGATCCAGATCTGCGATGCGCTCGATTACATCCACCGCAATGGCGTGGTGCATCGCGACCTGAAGCCCGAGAACATCATGCTGGACGATCGGGACCGCATCAAGCTGATCGATTTCGGCATCGCCACCAGCGAGGGCGCGCGCCGGCTGACCTTTGGCAAGCTTTCGCAGATCATGGGCTCGCCCGATTACATCGCTCCCGAACAGGTGCGTGGGCGGCGCGGAGACGGCCGCAGCGACATCTACGCGCTCGGCGTGATGCTCTATGAGATGGTCACGGGCGAGACGCCCTTCAAAGGCGCCAACCCGTTCGCCATCATGAACGACCGGTTGCTCAACAATCCGGTGCCGCCGCGCGAGCTGAACCCGGAGATCTCACCGCAACTGCAGGAAGTGATCTACCGCGCCATCGAGCGCGAACCGCAGAACCGCTACTCGACGGCGAACGAATTCGCCTGGGACCTGGAACATCTGGACGAAGTGGGCGTCGAAGATCGCGACGAATTGCGAAACTGGAAATCCCGCAAGTCGCCGCTCAGCCGGCAAATCGCGTTCTACGCCGCCATGGCGCTGGTGCCCGTCGTGATCTTCGGATTGATGTTCTGGCTGGCGAAACGATAACGCGGTCCGAGGCTTCGGAAACGGAACCGCGAGGCGCGATGGGACAGACATTCAATCTGCGCGCCAGTTTCAATCGGTGCCGTCCGGAGCGGGGCTGAATGCCCCGCGCAGGCTGAAAGCCTGCCCCACAACGCAGGCCTCGCCCGTCGCGCCGTTCATCGTTCGCGGGTGAACGAGTTGGCAATCTTCGATTGACCCGCGCTGGTCATGAAATGGGGCCGGCGCAACCGGGCGCCACCCTCAGAGATCGTCGGTGTGCGTGAGCAGGTCCGGGTAAGCGCTCGCGCCGAGTTCGGAAAGGTCGAGTCCCTGGCGCTCGCTTTCGGGACGCACGCGCTGCGGCCGGATACGATTCTGCAGCCGGTTCAGTCCATACGTCAGCGGCAGGACGAACCCGAGCAGCGTGGCGATACCGGCGGTCTGCGCCATCGTCTGGCCCGCGTCGCTTGCACCCGGAAAGCGCGCGAACCAGCCCGCCGCCAGCAGCCCCCAGAGCCCGTTCAGTGCATGGACGGCAATCGCGCCGCCGGGATCGTCAATGGTCAGCTTCAACTCGATCCAGTCCACCGCAAAAACAACCAGCGCGCCGCCGGCGACGCCGATCAGGATGCCCGCCAGCGGCGGCATGAAGGCGCAGCCCGCGCTGGTCGAGACGAGTCCCGCGATCCAGGCATTGGCGGTGAGCGAGGCGTCACACCGGCCGAAGCGCGATCGCGTCAGCACAGCGCCCGTCAGCGCCGACGCAGCCGCGCCGAGCGTGGCGTTCAATGCGCCGAGCGCGATTTGCGAGACACCCGCTCCGGCGAACAGCGTTGCGCCGGCGCCGTCGAGGCCGATCCAGCCGGCCCACGCCAGGAAGCATCCGAAGACGACGAACACAATGTTGTGGCCGGGAATCGCCACGGGCATCGCGCCGGCGTTGTACTTGCCACGCCGCGGGCCGAGGATCCAGGCGATCGCGAGCGCCGTGAGACCGCCGACGCATTGAATCGACGCCGCGCCTCCGCAATCGAGAAAGCCCTGTCCGAAGCCGTAGTTCCGCCCGAGCGTTTGCAGCCAGCCGCGCCAAGCCCAGTGCGCGAACAGGGGATAGGTGACGCCCGCCATGACGCCCGCCGACAGGCAACTCGCGCCGAGCCGCCAGCGATCGGCTCCGCTGCTCAACGGAATCAGCGCCGCCAGCGCCGCACCCAGCAAGCCAAACAGCGCGGTCAGCACCGCGGTTGCATCGCTCGTGTCCAGCTTCAGGAAAAATGGCGCCTCCGCACCCAGCCAACCCCAGCTCTTGCCTTCGAGCATGAGCGCATGGCCCGGATGGCCGGCCAGGCCCAGCCAGCAGGAACCGATGGCGGCGTAGGCCACCGCCGCGGCGCCCACGACGCAGAGAGCGCCCAAAATGGAATGCGCCGCGCTGCGCGAGCGTCCCAATCCGGTGTTGATGAGGGCCAGTCCCGCGGCAATGCACGGTGTCAACAGGAGACAGACCAGGCAGGCCAGCGCCGACGTCTCAGATAACGGGTGCGGACTCACACGCGGCTCCGGCGCGGGATCAGATGCGAACGGAAGATGAAGACCAGGCCCAGGACTTCGACGGCAAGTCCGGCCAGCACAAAGGCGACTTGCACCGGGGCCCCGGCAAGCAGGATCAACGCCGCGATCACCAGCAGCCAACCCGCCACCAGCAAGCCGAATCCGAGCCAGCGCATGAGAAGGTAAGAGTCGATTATAGCAGCGGGTGGACAGCGCCCCTTGGCGCTTCTGTTTTGACCGGCGTGGGGCCGGACGCGATACTGGACCTATGTCCGCAGGTCCGCGCCACGCCGCGCTACGCATCCGCAACCTCCGCAAGACGTATAAGGACGTCGTGGCGGTCGCCGGACTCGACCTCGATGTGCCGACCGGCGAATGCTTCGGGCTGCTCGGTCCGAACGGCGCGGGCAAGACGACGACCATCGAGATCTGCGAGGGCCTGACCGAGCCCGATTCGGGCGACGTGGAGGTGCTCGGCCTCCATTGGAAATCCGACGCCAACCGGCTTCGGCAGCGGCTGGGAATCCAGCTTCAGGAAACGCAGCTTTCCGAAAAGCTCACCGTCCTCGAAACGCTGCGCCTGTTCCGGAGCTTCTATCATCAGGGCCCGCGGGCCGAAGAGGTTATTGCGCTTGTTCAATTGCAGGAGAAACAGAACTCGCGCGTCGGCGGGCTGAGCGGCGGGCAGAAACAACGTCTGGCGCTGGCGTGCGCGCTGGTGGGCAGACCGGCCCTGCTTTTTCTCGATGAGCCCACTACCGGACTGGACCCGCAGGCGCGGCGGCAACTCTGGGACTTGATCGAGCGGCTCAAACTTGCGGGCAGATCGATCCTGCTGACCACGCACTACATGGACGAAGCGGAGCGGCTGTGCGAGCACGTCGCAATTATGGATCATGGCAGGATGATCGCGCTGGGCACGCCGCGCGAACTGATAGCTTCTATCGGCGTCGAACATATCGTGGAGTTTTCCGCGGGAGGGGCCGGCCGCCGGCTTGACACAGAACCCTTGCGGAACCTGGAGGGAATTCTTGACGTGAAGTCCGGGAACGACAGCGTCCTGCTGCAAACCGCCAAGCTGCATCTGGCGGTTCCCGCGTTGCTGACCGAGCTTGACCGGCAACAGGTCGCACTGACCGAACTGCGAACCCATTCCGCAACGCTGGAAGATGTCTTTGTCACTTTAACGGGACGGCACCTGCGGGATGAATAGCGCGCCTCCTATTCCACCAGTTCCCGCCGAGTACGAGGACCACGAGCGGCGCACGTTGGCGAATCACCCGCTTACGCAACTGACGCTCGTCCGCTTCCGCGAGTTCCTGCGCGAGCCCGAAGCCCTGTTCTGGACGTTTGTCTTCCCCATTCTGCTGGCCGCCGGCCTTGGACTGGCCTTCCGCAACCGACCGCCGGAAGTGCTGCAGGTCGGCGCGGTCACGGCAAATCTGGCGCAATCCCTGCGCACCGACAATCGGCTGAGCGTGCGCAAATTCACACCTACGGCCGGGCTGCAGGCGCTGCGCGCCGGCAAGATCGCGATGCTCGCCGCGCCAGGCACCGGCGGAGTAATCGTCTACGAATACGACGACACGAACCCGGAGGGCCGGACGGCCAGAATGCTGGCCGATCAGGCCGTGCAGCGCGCGGCAGGCCGGACCGATCTGGTCGGCTCCCACGACAGAATTCTGCGCGAACCCGGATCCCGGTATATCGATTTCCTGGTTCCGGGACTGCTGGGAATGAGTCTGATGAACAGCGGAATCTGGGGCATCGCGTTTACGCTGGTCGATTCCCGGCGCAAGAAACTCCTGAAGCGGCTGGTGGCAACGCCGATGCCCCGGCACCACTACCTGTTGTCATTCGCCTTGTCGCGTTTGCTGGTGTTGGTGGCCGAGGTGGGCGTCCTGCTCGGCTTCAGCGCCCTGGTCTTTCAGGTTCCGGCGCGCGGATCGTGGCTCGGCCTGACCGTGCTGTGCGTTTTGAGTTCGCTGGCCTTCGGCGCCATGGGACTGCTGATCGGATCGAGGGTGCAGACGGTCGAAGCCGCTTCGGGCATCATGAACCTCGTGACGATGCCGATGTGGATTCTGTCGGGCGTCTTCTTCTCCGCACAACGCTTCCCCGATGCGCTGCAGCCGACGATCAAAGCGCTCCCACTGACGGCGATCATCGACGCCCTGCGCGGCAACATGCTGCAGGGCGCGAGCCTGATGCGGCTTGCTCCGCAATTGGCGATTCTCGGCGGCTGGATGATCGTCTGCTTCACCGCGGCCCTGAAGATCTTCCGCTGGCGCTGACGCCGCGGGCGGTTCCCGCGCACGTGCGAAAAGTACTTTCATTTCCCGAAGCTTTATCGCTAACTCCTTGCAGCCTGCGACCCGGCTTGATAGGCTGCATTGAAGGTCGACGGCCCGCCGTCAGAAACCGAGATTCCTGCCATGACCAAACGCTACCTCCCGCTCGTCCTCATTTGCGCCGCGATCGCCGGCGCGCAGACTTACCAGCCAAATTGGGAATCGGTCGACAGCCGCCCCGTGCCAGCCTGGTTTACCGACGCCAAGTTCGGCATTTTCATTCATTGGGGCGTGTACTCGGTCCCCGCCTACGCGCCGGTGCTGCCGGGCAAGCTCGCCTATTCCGAGTGGTACTGGCACGCAATGACCGAAGGGCAGAAGGCCGACGCAAATCCCGTCGACGCCGGTTCGTGGGAATACCACAAACGCATGTACGGCGCCGATTTCGATTACAAGGATCTCGCGCCGCAATTTCGCGCCCAGCTCTTCGATCCCGAGCATTGGGCCGACGTGTTCCAGCGTTCGGGCGCGAAGTATGTCGCGCTCACATCCAAGCACCACGAAGGCTTTGCGATGTGGCCGAGCAAGGAAGCTTCCAAAACCTGGGGCCGGCCGTGGAACGCCATGGAGATCGGGCCGCAGCGCGATCTGGTCGGCGAGTTGAGCGACGCGGTGCGGGCCAAAGGCTTGAAGGCCGGCATCTACTATTCGCTCTACGAGTGGTACAACCCGCTGTGGCTAACCGACAAGCCGCGTTACGTCGCCGAGCATATGACGCCGCAGTTCAAAGATGTCGTCACGCGCTACAAGCCGTCGATTATTTTCAGCGATGGCGAGTGGGACTTGACGTCGGCGGAGTGGCACAGCGCCGAGCTGTTGGCGTGGCTCTATAACGAGTCGCCCGTCAAGGACGAGGTCGTCGTCGACGACCGCTGGGGCAAGGACACGCGCCACAAACATGGCGGCTACTGGACGACGGAATACACGCCGGGCATGGCCGACATGAGCCACCCGTGGGAGGAGAGCCGGGGCATGGGCTTCTCCTATGGCTACAATCGCGCCGAGCGCATTGAGCACTATCACACTGGGCGCGAACTCGTGGTCCTGCTGACCGACATTGTGAGCCGCGGCGGCAACCTGCTGCTCGACATCGGGCCGGCGGCGGACGGAACCATTCCCGTCATCATGGAAGAGCGCCTGCTCCAGATCGGGTCGTGGCTGAAGGTAAACGGCGAAGCGATCTACGGCACGCGGCCATGGAAGGTGACGCGGCAGTGGAGCGAAGGCGAAGTCCCGAAGATCGATTACAACGCCGAGTACAACACGAACTACGACGTCACGCGGCTCACGGAGAAACCGGCGCCGGGCAAAGCCGGCATCGAGGCATTCTTCACGACGAAAGGCAGCGATCTGTTTGCGATCATGCCGCGCTGGCCCGGCCGGCACTTCACGCTGAAGGACTACGACGGCAAGGCCGTGAAATCGGCTGCGCTGCTGGGGACGAACGCCGCATTGAAATTCAAAGTGCAAGGCAAGAGCGTCACCGTCGACCTGCCGGAAGTGCCTGAAGAACTGATGGGCCAGCCGGCCTGGGTGCTCAAGGTCAGCCGATAGCGCAATCGCGCCGGGCCGGGAGCGGCCGTGAACGGCGTTTCGATAGAATGGCTGTCTCTTGAGTTGCAGGCGGTGGCGACATCCGCCTTTCCCGGTGCGGCACCGCGTTTTGTGCCCGCAAACCGGCGAGCGATCCAACTCAGCCGGGAGCAACGATGAACCGGGCGTATTACCTGAAACTCGCGCGCGCGGGACTGCGGATGCCGATCGGCGCGGATCTTACGCTGCACGAAACGCCGGATCCGGAAGCCGTGAAGAACGACGCTGTCGCGCTCGGGAAGGTCGTCGAGCAGACGGCACAGCGCTATCGCACGCCGCTGGCGTTTCCGCTGATGGACCTCACGCTGGAGAAGATCGACCTGCTGGCGTATCTGGGCGTGCCAGCGGAGCAGGCCGAGTTGTATCACTTCCCCGCCCCGCCGTCCGCGGCCGTGATTGACGAAGTACGCGCCGCCTCCGGTCGGCCGTTTCCGCAACGCATCGCCGCCAATCAGGCCGCGATCACGTATATCCGCGACCACACCGAGCTGTTTCCGGTCGGCATGCTGATCGGGCCGTTCTCGCTAATGACCAAGCTCGTCGCCGACCCCATCACGGCGGTTGCTATGGCTGCCGCGGGCGACACCGCAGAGGACAACGAAAGCGTCTGCCTGATCGAACGCGCTCTGGAATTGGCGGAAGCCACCGTGCTGCGTTCGGCGCGGGCACAGATCGCGGCGGGGGCGCGCGCGGCGATCGTCTGCGAACCCGCGGCGAACATCGTATACATGTCGCCACGGCGTCTGCGGGCGGGCTCGAACATTTTCGAGCGCTACGTTTTAGGCCCCAACCGGCGCCTGCGCCAGGCGCTGGCCGAGCAGGACGTGGATCTGATCTTCCACAACTGCGGCGAACTGATCACGGACATGGTGCGCCAGTTCGCAAGCGAACTAAGGCCGGCGATCCTGAGTCTGGGCAGCAGCCGGAAACTCTGGGAAGACGCGGCGGTCGTGCCGGAGGACATCGTGCTCTTCGGCAACATGCCCACCAAGACGTTCTATTCGGACTCGGCCATGCCCGAAGAAGAGGTGCGCCGCCGCGCGCTCGAACTGCGCACGCGGATGGCCGAGTGCGGGCACGCGCACATTCTCGGCTCGGAATGCGATGTGCTGCACGTACCCGAAGCGGCCGCGACCATCCGCCGCAAAGTCGACGTCATGCTCGCGGACTGAACGGCCTCAGGCGCGCGCGAGGTGGAACTCGATCGCCTGCCCTTCTGCAATACGATACGTCGATAACCCGTCGCGGCTCGTGCCGGTCTTCGCGCCCGGAACGCGCGAGGCATCGGGCACCGCCAACTCTGCCTCACAACCGGCGGGCAACTTTACGCGCACTGCATGACCGCCGGTCTCGGCCTGCGCCGAAAACTCGATCGGACCGCGCGGCGTCCACGCGGTCAGTGCGAGGTCCGGCAAGTCGCCGAGTTGCGGCTGGATGCGGCAGCGCGCGAAGCCCGGCGTGAGCGGGCGGATGCCGGCCAGATCCATGAAAGTCACGTAGAGCGGCGCCAGCGGGCAGTGGCTCCATTCGGCCGCGGTGTCGGTCGGCGGATCCCAATCCTCCTGCAGTGCGTTGTTCTCTTTCACCGAACGCATGTTGGCCCAGCGTGAGCGCAGCTCGCGCAGGATCACATCCACGCGATGATGCTTCGCCAGCGCCCAGAGCCGCCAGCCCTGATTGGCGGGATAGGAGAAGCCCATCTCCGGCGGGCACTCCACGAGCGCGCGCACGGCAGCGGCGGTGTTGCCGCCCGGGCACTGATCGAACAGCACGGCCGTCGAGAGCGAGCGGTCGCACATGCGAATCTCATGCTCTTCGGCGGCCCACGGCAGGTTGTTGATGAACGTGCCGCGCTCGGCGCTCCAGAAGCGGCGCACCGTCGCGGCCAGCAGTTCCTCTCCGCTGCGCCGGTACGCGCGGGCGCGCTCCGGCTCGCCCATCAGCTCGGCCAGCGGCGCCAGCGCGTGCGAAAACATCGCCGCCGTATAGAGGTTGAACGCGCACTGCCGGTGGCGCTGCTGCTTATAGCCGTTGTGATCGATCCAGACCGTGGGAATCCCTAAATTCTCGACCGGCAGCAACCCGGCGTCCTCGGCTTTCGTGGAACGCAGCGATAACAGGTACTCGGAGAAGCGCACGAGTTGCGGATACGGCTCGACGACGGCCTCGCGCTCGCCGGTTTCCATGTAGTGGTTCCAGCAATCGAAGTTGAAGCCGACGCCGTGATCGAGCAGCGGGCCCCAGTACGCGGCGTCCATCTCCTTTTGCGGAATGCGCGTAAGGCGGTCGCCGGCGGGCCAGCAATCGAGGAAGTAGCCGTCCTTGGTCAGACCTTCGCTGTAGGTGCGCAGGTAGCGCCGCGCCGGGCGCGGCTCACCGAAAGCGTAACGGACGGCGTGCAACTGGTGGCCGCAATCGCCACTGTATTGCTGGCGTTCGCGGCCCATGCCATCGACCACGGTTTCCACCACGCTGTTGCGCAACGTGTTGACGCTCGCATTGAACAACCGCTGCAACGCCGCGTCGCTCGTTTGAATATGCGGCTCGTGCGGCCACGCGAACTGCCGCCGCCGCACGCCGACATCGCGGAGCGTGACCGGGCGGCTCGCGTTGTGGACGTGCAGTTGCAGCCAGCGCAGGCATTCGTAGTCGAAGGTCTGGAAGTGATTCTCGCCCTCTTTGCAGACGAAGCGGCTCCAGGCAAAAAGGTGCGTGTCGAGCCACGCGGTCTTCGCGGGATCGTGCGACTCCTGCGGCATCAACTCGACGATGGTCCCGGCCGGAGCGTCGATGGTGAAGTACGGCCAGCCGACGACCTGCTCGGCCAGCGCGAACGTCGCGTAGGCGCCATGGCCCGCGGGTGTGGCGGGCATGCGCCAGGGTCCGGAGCCAGACGCGGCGGAGGCGTCGTGACGCAGGCGGAATGAGTTTGGAATGCGCAGGTCGAACCAATCGTCAGGATCGCTGGTCCACTCCAGCATGCCTGCGTCGGTGAGACGCGCGACGGGCACGGACGTTTGGCGGACCGGCGGAATCTGCCGCAATCGTAGCGCGCTCACGTCCGGGTTGACGCGGTCCACCGTATCGCCGGCCCAGGGGCCGCTCTGACCGCACGCCACCGGTTTATCGGCGGGACAGTCGAGCACTTGAGCGGGTATCCAGCGGCCAGCCGGCTGCGGTCCAGGTTGGTCCCAACCAGCGGGATGCAGCCGCGCGTCGAAGTCCTCCTGCAAGGAGCGCAGGAACCAGCGTTTATGCTGGCCCGGACGATGCGCGCGATCGACATGCGCGGACCAACCATCGTCCGAAGCAAACGTCTGCGTCGAGCCATCGGGCATCTCGATGCGGGCGAGCAGCAGCAGCCCCGGCTTGCCGCCCGGCCACGAGCCTTCCGCAAAGCCGTAGAACAGCACCTCCACGCCGATGACGTTCGTACCCGCGACGAGCGCCGCGCTCAGGTCGACCGGATCCACGTCCAGTTGGCGCGGGTCGCACGGCGCGGGGCCCCATTGCAGACGCTGGCCGTTCACGCTGATGCGATAGCGGCTGTCGGCGGCGATCCAGGCCGTGGCGCGCTTGGGCCGCGCACTCAACGCGATCTCGCGGCGAAAGAGCACGAACGTGTTGGGCAACACGCGCTGAGACGGGAGCCAGATCCAACGCGCCGGAGCGAGATCGACGCGCGCCGGCCACCAGACGTCAGACGCGCCCGCTGGCGCAGCCACTTCTTCTTTCGCCAGGAGCACGGAGTGCGGCGGCTGCGGTTGAGACGCGGACGGCGAAGGAGTGGCGAGCGCGGGCACGACTCCGGCGGCAAGAGTGCCGCCCAGGAAGGTGCGGCGCGTCGAATCGTTCAGGATGTTGGACATTACCGAGCAGACTATCAAACCCCGTGGCGCATGCGGTCGCCCGCTTCAGAACTCGTCGCGGTTGCGCAGCCGGTCGAGTTCGCGGCGGTCACGTTTCGACGGCCGGCCAACGCCGTGCAGCGGCTGGAAATACGGCATCGCTTTGCGCTCTTCGGCGGCCTTGCGACGCAACTCGCGGCTCTCGTCGGATTCGCGATAGAGCGTTTGCGCGACGGAAGCGGGACCACGCATCTCGCTGAGTTGCAGAACCTCCACGGTGAACGTGCCGCCGTCGTTGGTGATCTGCAACACGTCGCCAACATGGACTTCGCGCGCGGCTTTCACACTCTGGCCCTTCGACAGCACACGGCCCAGTTCGCAGGCGTGCGCGGCGAGCGAGCGGGTCTTGAAGAACCGCGCGGCCCAGAGCCACTTGTCGATCCTCACGCCGGCCATGGTTCCATTCTCCTATGCGCGGCGGCGGGCAAACGCAGGCGGACGGGGCGCACGGAATATACTCGGTTCTTGGAACTTACGAGGAAGATCATGAGCAATCAGCACGCGTGGTCAACTGTCATCATCGGTACGGCTCTTCTCGCGGGGCTCGCCGGAACGGCATCGGCGCAACCGGAGACCATGGCCTGGGGCAATCTCACCGGCATCCGGCTGGAAGGCCAGTTGCTGGAACTGAATTCGAGCCTGTGCGTCGTCGAGCCGGGCTGGAGCGACGTCTCGCGCACGGGCCGCGAAAAGCAGCAGAACACCTACGCGCGCAACGGCAAGGTCGAGACCGTCAGCATCAACATGGCGCCGCCACGCGCGCTGCGCGAGCAGGGCGTGAAGTGGCAATTGGTCGGCAAGGAGACCGTCGAGGAGACGGGTACGGGCAGCGCCAGCGTCGGCCTGGAATATACCTTCGCCGAAGACGCGAACATCGAGGGCGCGTATTACTGCTTCACGCTGCCCGCGGAACGCTACTCGAGTGGCTCGGTCGAGTTGATCGAGCCCGTAGTGCCCGCTCCCGAGCGCATCTCGCTCGCACCGGGCGCGAACGACCAGAACGAGTACCTGCGCGCCACCGCGAAGGGCCTGCGCTTCGTCGCGCCGAAACGACGCCTGGAAATCACCTTCGATGCGCCAACCGAGATCATCATCCGCGACGACCGCCGCAAGAACGACTTCTCCCTTCAGATCTACGTGACGCTGATCCACGGCAAGGCCACGGCGTACCAAACCGCCAGGAAGAGCCTGGCCATCAAAGCGAGCGGCGAGATCGACCGCAGCCCCGTGACGATCGCTCTGAACGCGGATCGTCCGGGCCAGCGCTTCGACGGCTTCGGCGGCAACTTCCGCATCCAGAACCCGCGCCTGGATCCGCAGGTGATCAAATACTCGCTCGACACCATGCGCGTGGCGTGGGGCCGCGTCGAGATGCCGTGGGCGTTGTGGCAACCGAGTGAAGACATGGACCCGCTGGCGGCGGCGCGCGCGGGCAAGGCGAATCCGCGCGTGCTGCGAGCGATGGAGATGGCGCAGGCGCTCGCGCGCAAGGGTATGCCGGTCATCGTCAGCGCGTGGTTCCCGCCGGCGTGGGCGATCCTCGGCCCGCGGCCGGTCTTTGGACCGCCACCGGCGAAGACGGAAGCTGGCGCCGCGCAACCCAAGCTGCCTCCGCCGCCGCCCGACGAGGAGGGCCTGCGCGGCAATCCGCTGAACCCGGCGAAGATGGACCAGATCAAGGAATCGATCGCGTCCTATCTCGTCTTCCTCAAGGAGCGCTACGGCGTCGAGGCGGCGATGTTCACTTTCAACGAATCGGACCTGGGCATCGATGTCCGGCAGACGCCGCGCGAGCATGCGGATCTGATCAAGACGCTGGGACCGCACTTTGCCGCGCGCGGGCTCGCCACGAAACTGGCGCTCGGCGACACCTCCGATGCGAACCCGGTCGACTTCATCCAGCCCGCGCTGCACGATCCCGAAGCCGCCAAATACATCGGCGCCGTCGACTTCCATTCGTGGCGCGGCTGCACAGACGAGAACCTCATCCAGTGGCGCGATGCGGCGCGAGCATTGAACGTGCCGCTGATCGTGGCCGAAGGCAGCACCGACGCCGCCGCATGGCGCTATCCGCAGATCCTGCTGGAGCCATCGTTCGCGCTGTACGAGATCAATCTCTATACGCGCATTCTGGCCATCGCGCAGCCGGCGTCGATTCTGCAATGGCAATTGACGGCCGACTACTCGCCGCTCGCCGGTGGAGGCATCTTTGGCGACAACGGCCCGCTGCGTCCGACACAACGGTATTGGAACCTGAAGCAGCTCGCGTCGACGCCCGCGCGCGCCTTCGCGCTGCCCGTCGCATGCGCAACGCCCGGGCTCACGTGCGCGGCGTTCGGCGACATCGCCGGTGGTGAGTACGCCGTGCACATCGTCAACAATGGTACGGACCGCCCGGCGACGTTGACCGGCGTGCCGGCGGACGTCAAAGATCTGCGGGTGTTGGTGACCGACGCGAAGCGCGGCATGCAGGAAGGTAAGCGCGTGCCGGTCGCGAACGGGCAGGCACATTTCACGCTCGATGCGATGAGCTACACGACGTTGACCAACGCGCCAGCTCCGGCGAAGTAGAAGCTGAGAAGGTGGGGCGGAAGAGTCCGCCCCACCGGAAACGATCAGTGCGCGGCGAGCCGCAACTGCGCACGCAGCGTCACGATGCCATATGCCGGCAACGCCACTTCGGCGCTCCCGTTGGCGACGCTGATTGCGCTGCGTTCAGTCTCGACCGCATCGGCCAGCGCCAGGCGTTCGATCTCATACAGCCCCGAGTGCAGACGCGCGGTATTCGCTTTGCCCGAAGTTTCGAGCAGACGGATCACGTAACCGTGGCCGTCTTCGGCCGGCTTGAGCGCCTCAACCTCGACGCCATCGCCCTCCACGCCGAGGAACGACGTCGCGGCGACCGGCAGCGTGCCGCGCTGTCCGACTTTGTCGTTGGAAATCAACTGTCCGGTTTCAAGCGGCGTCAGCGCTTCGCGACCGAGCCGGCTCAGCGCCGCCGGACTCAAGTCCGCGCCGCTGGTCAGCACGTAGCGGAACGTAAAATCGCCGCTCTGCACACGCTGGAAATTGGTGTGCCAATAGTTGTTCAGCGCGTAGGCGAAGATTGTCGACGAAGCGGGCTCGAACGTCTTCGGCCAACGGCCGCGGTCGATGTCACCAAAAGACGCGAGCGGCCCATCGAGCGGGAGAATGGCGGCGCTCAGACCTCCGCCGCTCACGCGCGCCCAGCGGCCCACGGTGAACCATTCGCGGTTTGCGCCGGGGAGCGAGTCGCGCGCGGGATTGACGGTGCCGGTCTGGCCTTCATATTCAAACTGCGGATGCGGAGCCTGGATCGGGAAGGCAAAGTAGATCGCTTCCTTGTCGTTCGAAGGATCTTTGGCCACGCGATTGACGAATTCGATCTGCTTGGAGTGATTGAAGAGGCGGATCTCCGTGACGATCAAGCGCGCGTGCGGGCCGGCGTAAGCCACACTCAGAATCTGGCCCCACGGCGTCTTGCGCAGCGTCGTCTTAGCGGGCCCCGGCGCGGTGTTGACGGTCAGCTTCGCCAGCGGCAGATGGTCGCGCATGTAGATCAGGCGCGTGTCGGCGCCGCCCGTCACATACAGGTATTGGTTCAACAGGTACGGGCTCTTCGGATCCACCAGCTCGCGCTTGAGTTGCTTGTCGAAGACGCTCGAAACGGCCGCGCGTTTCGGATCGATGGTCACGCGATAGTAGTCGTTCTCCACCGTGTTCGCAGCCACTGCCGCGGGATTCGCCGCAGCCGGTTTGACCGCGGGCTTCAGCAGATAAACCTGGTAGCCCAATGCGGGTACATGCTCGGCCAGGAAACGAACGCGTTGATAGCCGTTGCCCGGATGCACGGTTTCGAGCGCCATCGCCTTGCCGCTCGCGGCTTCCACCACGTCCAGTCCGTTCTCGATATCGAGTTCCACCAGCGAATTGCGTTCATGTCCAAGCGAGTTGAACACCACAAACGCCGGCGGGGCCACGTTGATGCGGTCGAGCAGCCGGCTCATGGATTCGTTGGCGAGCCAGTGCGCCTGCTCGCGCGCGTCGATGACGTGGAAATGTTTGGTTTCCAGTTGGCGCACGCTCTCGTCGCTGTCAGGCCGCGAGTAACCGCCCCATGACGTGTAGGTGTGCTCGGAATAAAGGATCAGGTCATTCCACAAGCGGTGCAGACGGTCCATCGGCGGCGCGAATTGCGGCTGCAACAACGTCGTAAACGAGGCCAGCGCCTCCACGGCGGCGGCGCGGCTTTCCGTCTGGCGATACGTCGCCGCGGCCAGCGCGTCGGTGCCAATGCCGTCTTCCCAATACGGGCCGAAATCGCCGCGCACGGTCTCCAGCTTGTCGCCGTATTCACGCTCGATCCGCTCAAAGTAATCGCGGAACGTCGCCAGTTCCAGATGCGGCCACGCGTACTTCCCGTTCCAGTGCTGAACGAACTCGCCTTCGCCGGGAATCAGGTCGGTGTTCTCCAACTGGCTGCCGAACATCAGCAGCGTGGACGGCACGTAGCCCGGCGCCTCGAACGTTTGGAACAGCGTGGGCAGGCCCTCGCGGCAACCCGCCTCCTGCGGCGGCAGCCCGCAGACGAACCACACCTGCGAGTATTGCCGGGTGTAGGCCATCAGCACCTTCGAGCCGTCCGGGCCTTCCCACCAGAACGGCGAGCGCGTCTGCCAGCGGCCGTAGAGCGGCGCCGGTCCGCGATCGTCGTTGGCGCCTTGAGCGAAGTACTTCACGCCGGCCGCGTGCAGCGCCGAAGCGTAGCTCCACGGCACCGCGGGCACGTCGGTGATGTTGGCATAGACGGTGCTCTGCCCGGCCGCGCCATTCATCGCGGGCCCGGCGTACAGCGAGCGGACCATCGTCTCCGTGTCCGCTCCGCCGAGCATCAGATTGGAAGACTGCGCCGGAATGGCGATGTGCCCTGAACGCACCTGGTCGAGAAACTCCTTTTGCGCTTCCGGCGTACGCGTGCGCAAATACTGCTCTGCCAGCCACACGCCGTCAACCGAGTAGCGCATGGTCGGATCCTTGCGCATCTCGGCGAGCAACCGGTCGAAGTTGCCGTTCTGCAGCTCCTCGATCTTCGGCTGATAGTCGGTGTAGCCAATATCCAGATGGTTGTGCGGCACCATCATCACCGTGAACTTGCGTTTGGGCGTGAGCGTGGACGGCTGGTTGAGCGCCTTACCGTCGAGCGTCACGGTCAACTCGGCCTTCGCGCCCGCGGTGAACTCGGGCACGGCGAACTCAAAGCGCTGCTCGCCGAAATGGCCCGGCGCCAGCGCCGCGTTGAATTCGGTGCCGTTTGCGCGCAGCGCCACGGAGCCTGCGCTCACCGGCGCCGGCAGCACCGCCGTGACGTTCACAATCTCCTTCAGCACGCCGCCTTCATTGACGTAGAAATAGGTAGGCTCGACGCGCGCCTGCGTCTGGCTCAGCGCCGTCTGAGCCTTCACTTGCGCCAGGCGCAGCGCATCCCACTCGATCGACGAATCGCCGGTCACGTCATCGGCGTCGTCCACGGCCGTGATGCGCAACTCGTTTTCGCCCGTGCGCAGCAACGCCGCCGGCACCGGCACTACGACGTGCGCCTCGCCGTTGATGGGCGAATCGACACGGCCTTCCGCCACGTAGGTCAGTTGGCGGTTCAAATAGGCCGTGCCCGGCTTGCCGTTCAGTTCCAAATCGAGATGCGGCACACGCGGGCAGCCCGCGAGCACGCTGAATTCGAGTGCGTACATGCCGCTGGGCGGCGCGCTCATGCGGAAATGCACCAACCGTGGATGCGGCTTCGCCCCGGCCTTCCCGTTGCGTGAGCCCGCCTGGCCGGCGTTCCACTGCACGGCGGCGTTGGCGGCCCGCGCGTCGACGGCGACGGGCTTATCGCCCGCCGCGCCTTTGAACTCAGCGGAAGAGTGATCGAAAACGCCGATCTGCCAGACGGTCGTGCCCGTCACTTGTTGGGCGGAGAGAAGCGCTGGGACAGCCAGCAACGCAAGGGGAAGAAAAGACCAATGCAAGGTGCGCATATAGGGAGTTACGTGCACTCTATCATATGGCCGCACGCCGAAGGTCCCGCAGCGGCGCAGACAAAAAAGGAGGCTCCGGCGCAGCCCGCCGAAGGACGGCGCCGGAGCCTGCATGCACAGCACGGAGATTGCTAGACGATTCCCTCGTAGAGCACGGAACTCAGATAGCGCTCGCCGGAGTCGGGCAGAATCACGACGATCGTCTTGCCCGCATATTCAGGCTGTTTGGCGAGGCGGATAGCCGCGGCCGCCGCGGCGCCGCTGGAGATGCCGGCGAGGATGCCCTCTTCGCGCGCCAGACGGCGGGCGGTTTCAATGGCCTCTTCGCTGGACACGCCTTCCACCTGGTCGACCACCGACAGATCGAGCGTTTCCGGAATGATGCCGGCGCCGATGCCCTGGATCTTGTGCGGGCCGGTCTTGATCGGTTCTTTGCGCAGGTACTGCGAGATCACCGGGCTCGTCGATGGCTCGACCGCGACCGAGCGGATCTGTTTGCCGCGCGCTTTCTTGATGTAGCGCGAGACGCCCGAGATGGTGCCGCCCGTTCCGACGCCGGCGACGACGACGTCGACCTTGCCTTCGGTGTCGTTCCAGATCTCGGGACCGGTGGTGCGGAAATGGACCTCCGGGTTCGCCGGGTTCTTGAACTGCTGCGGCAGGACGTAATGCTGCGGGTCGGAGGCGTAGATCTCCTCGGCCCGCGCGATGGCGCCCGGCATGCCCTTGACGCCTTCGGTAAGAATCAGGTTCGCGCCGAAGACCTTGAGCAGCTTGCGCCGCTCGAGCGACATCGTCTCGGGCATGGTCAGCGTCAGCTTGTAACCGCGCGCCGCGGCGACGTAGGCGAGCGCGATGCCGGTGTTGCCGCTGGTGGGCTCGATGATTTCCGAATCGGGCCGCAGCACGCCGCGCTTTTCGGCGTCGTCGATCAACGCCGTTCCGATGCGATCCTTCACCGAATACGCGGGATTGCGGCCTTCGATCTTGGCTAAGATGGTCGCCTTCGCGCCGTCCGTGATCCGGTTCAGCCGGACGAGCGGCGTTGCGCCGATGGAGCGTGAATTATCTGGAAATGCGGACATGGTTACTTCTCCTGTGAGGCTTTGAGAGCCTGATCGAAATCAGCCTGGATGTCCTCGATATCTTCAATGCCGACGGAAACGCGGACATACTCGGGAGTTACACCCGTGGAGAACTGTTCTTCCACGCTGAGCTGCGAGTGCGTCGTCGAGGCCGGATGGATGACGAGCGTCTTCGCGTCGCCGACATTTGCAAGATGGCTTGCCAGCTTGACGCTGTTGATGAACTTGATGCCTGCTTCCTTGCCGCCGCGCACGCCGAAGCCGAGGATCGCGCCCGCGCCCTTCGGCAGATACTTTTTGGCGTGCTCATAACTCGGATGGTTGGGCAGACCGGGATAATTGACCCATTCCACGGCCGGCTGCTTCTGGAGCCATTCGGCCAGCGCCTGGGCGTTCTTGACATGCCGCTCCAGACGGACGTGCAGCGTCTCCAAACCAAGCAGAAACAGGAATGAGGCGAACGGGCTCTGCGCGGCGCCGGTGTCGCGCAACAGGTGCGTGCGGACGTACACGATATAGGTGATGTTGCCGAACGGCTTGAGCGCTTCGGAAAAGACAGTGCCGTGATAGGCCGGGTCGGGCGTGTTGAACTCCGGCCACTTTGCGGCGTCCTTGGTCCAGTCGAACTTGCCGCTGTCAACGATGGCTCCGCCGACATGCACGCCGTGGCCGCCCAGAAACTTGGTGGTCGAGTAGACGGCGATGTCGATCCCGTGCTCGAACGGGCGGAACAACGCTGGCGTCAACACAGTGTTGTCGACGATCACCGGAATGCCGTGAGCATGCGCGATCTCGGCGATCCGGCGGAAGTCCGGCACGTCGTTCTTCGGATTGCCCACGGATTCGAGATAGACCAGGCGGGTCTTATCGTCGATCAGCTTCTCGATTTCCTCGGGATTCGACGGTTCGAAGAAACGTACCTCCACGCCGAAGCCCGGGAAGGTGTTGGCGAACAGCGACCACGTGCCGCCGTACAGGCTGGTGGCCGAAACGATGTTCTGACCAGCGTGCGCCAGAGTGAGCACAGCCGCCGTAATGGCTGCCGCGCCGGAGGCGAAAGCGAGCGCGCCGACGCCGCCGTCAAGCGCCGCCAGACGTTTCTCCAAAACGTCGTTGGTGGGATTGGTCAGGCGCGAGTAGATGTTGCCGAACTCGCGCAGGCCGAACAGGTTCGCGGCGCTGTCGGCGTTCGCGAAAACGTAGCTCGAGGTCGCATAGATGGGCACCGCGCGAGCCGTAGTGGCGGGGTCCACCACCTGCCCTGCGTGCAACGCCAATGTGCCAAGTCCGGGTTGTCTGGTCTGGTCTGCCATGTGTTGATGTCTCTTTCTGTGTAAAGTCGAGTGAAAGTCCTTAGAAGCCGTAGGAAACGCCCAGTGCAAACTGATGGCGCGCCTTGAGGTTGACGCCCGGCAGAATCCAGCCCGCCGCCTGGGCGACGCCGAAGTCGACGTTGAATTTCGACTTCTCGGAAGGCACGATGCGCGCGGCGTAGGTGATCGTCGTCGGCACGTCCGCGCCCGGCAGGTTCAGGACCTCCTTGGGCTGCTGGGCGAATTCAGAGCCGAAAATCAGCGTGCTCTTCGCGGGTCCCTTGAAGACAAAGGCCGCCGCGCCGAACGCCCGCGCCTTGAACGTTGGCGCGTTTCCAGCGAGCCCGAACACCTGGGCGTTGGTCTCCTTGTAGCCGAAGCTCAGCAGCACCGGCACAACCTTGGTCTGCGTGATGGTCTTGGTGGCGACCACGTAGAAGTCGCCGTTGTTGTAGGTGCGCGTGGGACTTGTGAGCTGGCCGGAGACGTTCGCGACCTGCGTGCGCGCCACGAAGCCCGTCGAAATAGCCGGCAGCCACTTGTTCTTGCCAGCGTTCTCTTTCACCAGGTTGAACTTGCCGTGGACGACATTGAAGCCGTCCTTCCATAGCGGGCTGAGTGCGGGCGTACCGCCGTCCTGGTGAAACGCGCGGGTGTAGCCGAACTCGACGCGGCCCGCGAGCCCTTCGGTGACCGAGACAGTGTGAAATCCGCCCAGCACGTCTCCCGCATCCAGGTAGTGATACGCCACGATGGGCTTGCCGAAATTGTTCGCGGGCGAGGCGGCCGTGTAAGCCAGCGGCGTCACAAAAACGCCGGTCTGTCCTTCCCAGTTCAGGCTCTGTGCCCGGACGGCCGCAGCGCCGGTCAGGAGGTAGGTGGCGGCCACCAAAACGGCCAGCTTCGCCGACGCTCCCAGCCCTGTCGAAAATTGCCTTTTCATCTTGTTATTCCCTTCATTTACAAATAGTTACAGCTACAACGCCGAGCGCGGACACGACCGCTATACAGCTCCCCGGTGCGGACAGCGCTCAGACGTCAGGCAGAAATGATGCGAGTGGATCGATGCCGCGGGAATCAGCGGCAACAACAGGCAGGCGGGAGGAAAAGAACAACGGACAAGCGGGCGAGCGGGTGCCCGGCTACGGACGGCGCGACCGGTGGCAGAACCTGACTGGCAGGATCCGATTTAATGAGTGGGACGTGGCTCTTGTGAATTCCCATTTAACTATAGAGTATATGCATATTCTTTTCGAAGTGCAATAGGAATGTGCGTGCCAGCCAGCCGGCAAGGCGCCGCAGCACTCATCAGCGGCAGCACGGGGCTTGTAACATACTGAGGAATAACCATGAAGGCCTCATTCGCGCACTGGAGACCGTGCGCCGCAATCCTGTTTTCACTGCTGCCGGTGACGGTCGTCGCGGCGCCGCCTGCCCGCCAGGAGTTCGGCGCGGCGATTCAGGAGCCGTATGCCCCACTTTCGGGCGGTACTTTCAGCGGGCCGGCAGTCATCGAATCGCCCGATCCGCTCGTTGCCTACCGCTGGCGCGCCCCGCAAGCGAGCGATGGGTTGCAGCTCTACACTCTGCGTCCGAGGCGCGTTTTCACCGAGACGCCCGGAGCGTTCACGGGCCTTGAATCGGCGACGCGGCAGGCCACCCGCATCACCGTGCGCGGCGCCGGGTCGATGCGCTTCGATTTCGGCGTGGAGAGTGCGGCATGGCTGGAATTCGATAGCCCCGATCTGGCGGGTGATGTCGCAATGAGCATCAGCGAGTATAACGAGCCGGGCGTCGTCAACAGCGGCCCGCAGCATCCCGCGAAGACCGCGACGCCCGTGCGCCATGGCGGCACGTACCGTCTGCAGCTGAACCGCGAGTTGTACGAGGGCGTCCGTTTCGGCTGGATCCATGTGAAAACGGTCGCGCGGCCCTGGCACATCACGGCGGTGCGCCTGGTCTGCCAGATCAAACCCACAAACTATCGCGGCTCGTTTGCCGCCAGCGATCCGCTGCTGACGCGGATCTGGTACAGCGGCGCGTACGCCGTGAAGTTGAACCTGCTGAAGGATTATTTCGGAGCGATTCTGATGGACCGGGGCGATCGCATCTCCTGGACCGGCGACGCGCACCCGGCGCAGGCCGCGGCGCTCGTGGCTTTCGGCGATTGGGACTTCATCAAGACGAACATCGAGCGCACGGCGCGCCTCGACAACGGCATCGAAAGCTACAGCCTGTACTGGGTGCTGAGTCTGGTGGACTACTACCGCTACACCGGCGACGAGGCGGCGCTCGACGAACTGACGCCGGCCGCGCGGCAGAAGCTCGCGCATGCGGAAGCGATCTGGCACGATCCGTCGATGGGCTTTTATGGCTGGGACGAGCGGCTCGGCGCGGGCTTCGAAAATCCGAACAACCCCGAGAGCAAAATGGCGTACCGTCTGCTGGCCATTCGCGCCTGCCGCGAATTTGCCTGGGCGCTCGATGCGCGCGGCCGGCGGAGCGAGGCTGCCGCGGTGAACGAGGAAGCGGTGCGTCTGACGCAAGCGCTCAAAGCGCGCCCGGGATGGGAGCACGCTGCGGGCCTGCACGTGGCCGCCGAAGCCGTCACCGCGGGTTTCGCCGCGGAGACGAAACCGCTCTGGTCGCGTGAGTTCACTGATCCCGTCAACCGTCTGTCCTACTCGCCGTTTAACGAGTATTTCGTGCTGCAGGCCATGGCGCGCGTGGGCCTGTACGAGGATGCGCTGGCGGTCGTGCGCGAGTTGTGGGGCGGGCAGCTTCAGTACGGCGGGACGTGTTTCTTCGAGGCCTTCCGGCCGGTATGGAATCGCATTCTGAAACCGAACGATCCGGTGCCCAACTGCCAGGCCGGGTATACGAGTCTGTGCCATCCCTGGAGCAGCGGCGTGACCAAGTGGCTGACGGAGGAGACGCTCGGCATCCAGCCGGTCGCGCCCGGCTTCGCGACGTGGGCGGTACTGCCGCATCTGGACGCGGCGTTGACGCGCGTCGCCGGGACTGTGCCGACGCCGCACGGCGAGCTCTCCGCCGAAACCGACACGGCGCGGGGCCGGATGGTCGTCACGGCGCCGGCCGGTACCAGCGGGACCATCGGCGTGCCGCAGCAGGGTCGCCGGATTCGCTCGGTTTCAACGGGCAGGCGCGTCATCTGGGACGGGTCGTTCCACGCGGTTGACGGCATAGCAGGCGCGCACCAGGACGCGCAGTTCGTTTATCTGACGGGCGTCGCGCCCGGGCGCCATGAGTTTCATATCGTCTATGACCGCCCGCTCGCGACGCCGCACACAACGCGCGCCACCGTCGCCTACCCCGCGCAGCTCGTGAAGGTGGACGCGGGCGCGAACGGGACGGAAGCTTATGGCGCGGAAGGTTCCGTGCAATTCGCCATCGGCAAAGCCGGCCATGACGCGCTCCATCTGCCCGCTTACGTCGCGTCCGTGACGCATCGCGCCAGCCGTAAAGGCGAGTGGGCGGCCCTGCCCGCGCGTACCGGCTACCTGATGACCGGAAATCCGGCCCCGACCGAGCAGACCATGACGGTGGATGTGCGCCTGAAGGCGGAGCACGCCTACCGGATGGCGTTGTATCTCATCGACAGAGACCGGCAACAGCGCCGCGAGGCGGTTGACCTGTTCGATCTGGACACACGCAAGATGATTGCGCCAACGGCGCTGGTGGACAACTTCACCGGCGGGAAGTATCTCGTCTACGAGTACAATCGCTCCTGCCGCATCCGCCTCAATCACGTGCGCGGCGGCGATGCGGTGATCAGCGGCATCTTCTTCGACGCTCCGCCGGCAGCAACAACACCTCACGACAGAGAGTAAACACGCAAAGAGGCCGGAGCGTTCTGCTCCGGCCTCTTGCTTCACAACTTCAGATGAACAGAGTAAGCGCCTACTCGGCGTCGCCGATCGGCTCGTCGGTCGACAGATCGATCGAGTCGGTGCCGCTGAGATAGCCGCCGCGCGTCTCCTCGTCGTAGACCTGGAAGCTGTCGACCACGGGCGCCTCGCCTTCCTGAACGGGCTCTTCCACCACGTCCTCGCCGGCGATCTTGACGCGCCGGTAGTATTCCATACCGGTGCCGGCCGGAATCAGGCGGCCCATGATGACGTTCTCTTTCAGGCCCCGCAGGTAATCGACGCGGCCGTTGATCGCGGCCTCCGTCAATACGCGGGTGGTTTCCTGGAACGACGCGGCCGAGATGAAGCTGTCGGTGGACAGCGACGCCTTGGTGATGCCGAGCAACACGGGCTCGCCCTTGGACGGACGGCCGCCAGCGTCGATCACCCGGTCGTTCTCTTCCCGGAACCGGAAGCGGTCCACGACTTCCTCGGGCAGGAACTCGGAATCGCCGATGTCGGTGATCTTGACCCAGCGCATCATCTGGCGGCAGATCACTTCGAGGTGCTTGTCGTTGATGTTGACGCCCTGCAGCCGGTAGACTTCCTGCACCTCGTTGACCAGGTACTTCTGCAGTTCCTTTTCGCCGAGGACTTTGAGGATGTCATGCGGGTTGCGCGGCCCGTCCATGAGCGGATCGCCCGCCTGGACGCGTTCGCCGTCCTGCACGTTGATGTGCGTACCGCGGGGGATGGAGTACTCGCGCTCGGTGCCATCGTCGCCGATGACCTTCACCTTGCGCACGCCCTTCACCACGTCGCCGATCTTCACCAGACCGTTGATCTCGCTCATCACGGCCGTTTCGCGCGGTTTGCGGGCTTCGAAGAGTTCCACCACGCGCGGTAGACCGCCGGTGATGTCCTTCGTCTTGGTGGTTGCGCGGGGGATCTTCGCCAGCACGTCGCCGGCGTGAACCTGGTCGCCTTCGCGCACGCTCAGGTGAGCGTGGGTCGGCATGAGGTACTTCTTTTCGTCGTGCTTGCCGCCGCCCTCGGGCCGGATGACAATCAACGGCGTCTTCTTCTCGTCCGCCGAGTCGATGATGACCCACTGCGAAAGGCCGGTGACTTCATCGACCTGCTCGTGGAAGGTCACATTCTCAACGATGTCCTTCAGGTGCACCGTGCCGGTGATTTCCGTCAGGATCGAGAAGGTGTACGGATCCCATTCGAGCAGCTTCTGGTTGGCTTTGACCGGCGCGCCCTCTTCGACGAGGACCTTCGCGCCGTAAACCACCTGGTAGCGTTCGCGCTCGCGGCCCTTTTCGTCGAGCACCGCGATGCGGCCGTTGCGGTTCATGGCGATCACTTCGCCCTTTTCATTCCGCACGGTGCGCAGTTCAAGGTACTTGGCAAAGCCGTCGTACTTGGCGTCCTGCTTGTTCTGCTCGGTTCCGCCGGTGGCCGCGCCGCCGATGTGGAACGTACGCATGGTGAGCTGGGTGCCAGGTTCGCCGATGGACTGGGCAGAAATGATGCCGACCGCTTCGCCCTGCTCCACCAGCCGGCCCGTGGCCAGGTTACGGCCGTAGCACAACTGGCAGACGCCGCGCTTCGATTCGCAGGTCAACACGCTGCGGATCTTCACGCGATCGATGCCGGCGTCCTGAATGGCGGACGCCAGCTCTTCGGTGATCTCCTCGTTGCCGCCGACCAGCAGATTGCCTTCATGATCGCGAATGTCTTCGAGCGGCACGCGGCCGATGATGCGGTCGCGCAGCGGCTCGATGGTTTCGCCCGACTCGACGATCGGCTCGACGAAGATGCCGTCGGCCGTGCCGCAATCGTGCTCGCTGACAATCACATCCTGCGCCACGTCGCACAGGCGGCGGGTCAGGTAGCCCGAGTCGGCCGTCTTCAGGGCGGTGTCAGCCAACCCCTTACGGGCGCCGTGCGTCGAGATGAAGTACTGCAACACGTTGAGGCCCTCACGGAAGTTGGCCGTGATGGGGGTCTCGATGATCTCGCCGGAAGGCTTGGCCATCAGGCCGCGCATACCGGAGAGCTGGCGGATCTGTTGTTTCGAACCACGGGCGCCCGAGTCGGCCATGACGTAAATCGGGTTCATCTGGCCCGCCTCGTCATCGCCTTCCATCTTCTTGAACATTTCCTTCGAGACCTGTTCGGTGACCTTATTCCAGATCTCGATGATCTTGTTGTAGCGTTCGCCCTGGGTGATGGCGCCGTCCTGATACTGATTCTGGACGTCGATCACGTCCTGCTCAGCCTTCTTGACCAGCGCCGCCTTGGTGGCGGGGACGACCATGTCGTCGATGCCGATGGAGATGCCCGCGCGCGTGGCGTAGCTGAAGCCCAGTTCCTTGATGCTGTCCAGCATCGTGACGGTGGTCTTCAAGCCATGCTTCAGATAGCAGTAGTAAACCAGTTGGCCGAGGCCCTTCTTCTTCAGCAAGCCGTTGATGAAGGGCATCTCGTCGGGCAGCACGTCATTGAGAATGACGCGGCCGACCGAGGTCTGCATGTCGGCTTTCTGATACTCGACTGGCTCGGTGTGAGTGATGTCCTGGCTGTCAAACGCCGTGGCCAGATCGATCACGCGGCCGGTGAAGCGCAGCGTGATCGGGGTCTGCGTCTCGACCTCGCCCATTTCGAGCGCGATCAGCACGTCGGCAATCGAAGCGAACTTCTTGCCTTCGCCCTTGGTGCCCTTGCGCTGCTTGGTGAGGTAGTACATGCCCAGCACCATGTCCTGCGTCGGGACCGCGATCGGGCCGCCGTGCGCCGGGGACAGGATGTTGTTGGACGACAGCATCAGGGTCGACGCTTCGATCTGCGCTTCCGGCGACAGCGGAATATGCACGGCCATCTGGTCGCCGTCGAAATCCGCGTTGAAGGCGGTGCAAACCAGCGGGTGGATGCGCAGTGCCTTGCCGTCGACCAGCACGGGCTCGAAGGCCTGAATGCCAAGGCGGTGCAGCGTAGGAGCGCGGTTGAGCATGATCGGGTGGTCCTTGATGACCTCCTCGAGGATGTCCCACACCACCGGATCCTGCTGCTCCACCAGTTCCTTCGCCTGCTTGATCGTCGTGCAATGGCCGCGCAGCTCCAGCCGGTGATAGATGAACGGCTTGAACAGTTCGAGAGCCATCTTCTTCGGCAGGCCGGCCTGGTTCAAATGCAGCTCCGGGCCGACCACGATGACCGAACGGCCGGAGTAGTCGACGCGCTTGCCGAGCAGGTTCTGGCGGAAGCGGCCCTGCTTGCCCTTAAGGGCGTCGGAGAGCGACTTCAGCGGGCGGTTGTTCGCGCCGCGCAGCACGCGCCCACGGCGGCCGTTGTCGAACAACGCGTCGACGGCTTCCTGCAGCATGCGCTTCTCGTTGCGCACGATCACGTCCGGCGCGTGCAGCTCCATGAGCTTCTTCAACCGGTTGTTGCGGTTGATCACGCGGCGGTAGAGATCGTTCAGGTCGGAAGTGGCGAAGCGGCCGCCATCGAGCGGCACCAGCGGGCGCAACTCAGGCGGAATCACCGGCAGCACGTCGAGAATCATCCACTCCGGCTTGTTGCCGGACTTGCGGAAGCTCTCCACCACGCGCAGCCGTTTGGCGTACTTCAGCTTCTTCTGCTGCGACTGCTCGGTCTTCATCTTCTCGCGGATATCGACCGAGAGAAACTCGACATCCACCTGCTTGAGCAGTTCCTTGATGCCCTCGGCGCCCATCATCGCGGTGAACTTGCCGGGGTATTCGGCGTCAAGCTGCCGCTTACGGTCGTCGGTGAGGATTTCGGCCTTGTTGAGTCCGGTGCCTTCACCGGGATCGACCACCACGAAGGCTTCGAAATACAACACGCGCTCGAGGTCGCGCAGCGTGATGTCCAGCAGGTAGCCGATGCGGCTCGGCAGGCCCTTGAAAAACCAGACGTGCGAGCACGGGCTGGCCAGCTCAATGTGGCCCAGCCGCTCGCGCCGGACCCGCGACAGCGTCACTTCGACGCCGCACTTGTCGCAGATCACGCCGCGGTGCTTCATGCGCTTATACTTGCCGCACAAGCACTCCCAGTCGGCCGTCGGTCCGAAAATGCGCGCGCAGAAAAGTCCGTCGCGCTCGGGCTTGAAGGTTCGGTAGTTGATCGTCTCCGGCTTCGTCACCTCGCCATGAGACCAGCTCCGGATCTTCTCAGGAGAAGCCAGACTGATGCGGATAGAATCGAAATCCGCGCTCAGGGTTCCACGATCGTACGGGTTAGGTCTGTACACGTTTGCCTCCTGTTCGTTCCGGATCCTTAATCAGCCGCGTGTGCCAAATCCGGCACATCTTTCGGCTTCTTTATCAGCTCAATGTCGAGGCACAAAGACTGCAGCTCGCGAATGAGCACGTTAAACGACTCGGGCACGCCAGGCTCGGCCGCGGCTTCGCCCTTGACGATGGCCTCGTAGATCTTGGCGCGGCCGAACACATCGTCCGACTTTGCCGTCAGCAGTTCCTGCAGCACGTAAGCCGCACCGTAGGCTTCGAGAGCCCAGACTTCCATTTCGCCGAAGCGCTGGCCGCCGAACTGGGCTTTGCCGCCCAAAGGCTGCTGCGTGATTAATGAATACGGTCCGATCGAGCGCGCGTGGATCTTGTCGTCCACCAGGTGGGAGAGCTTCAGCATGTAGATGAAGCCCACCGTGATCGGCTGTTCGAACGGCATGCCGGTCAGGCCGTCATAGAGGATCACCTTGCCGGAAGAAGGCAGCCCCGCCTTGTCGAGCTCGCCCTTGATGTCCGCCTCGGTGGCGCCATCGAAAACGGGCGTGGCGTACTTCTTGCCCAGCTTGAAACCGGCCCACCCGAGGTGCGTCTCCAGAATCTGTCCGACGTTCATACGGGAAGGCACGCCGAGCGGATTCAGAATGATCTCGGCGGGCGTACCGTTGGCGAGGTACGGCATGTCCTCTTCGGGCACGATCCGCGAGATGACGCCCTTGTTGCCGTGACGGCCGGCCATCTTATCGCCCACCGACAGCTTGCGGCGCATGGCGATATAGATCTTCACCATCTTGATCACGCCGGGTGGCAGCTCATCGCCCTTCTTGAGCTTCGCCGTCTTCTCCTCGGTGATCTTTTCGAGCACCTGGATCTGGCGCGAGGTGAGCTCCTCGATCTCATCGATCGCCTCGTTCAGACGGACGTCGCGGCTGGAGAGCTTCATGCGCTTCAGGTCGCGGGCCTTCATCTTTTCGAGGACCTCGCGCGTCAGCGGCGTGGACTTGGCCAGCAGCTTCTTGTTGGTCTTTTCATCGTGCAGGTCGGCGACCAGTTCCTTGCCATCCAGCAGATTGGCCAGGCGCTTGGCGCGCTCGTCCTGCAGAATGCGCTTTTCGTCGTCGAGGTTGCGGTGCAGCTTCTCGATCTGCGATTCGAGAATCGCGCGCGAGCGCATGTCGAGGTCCGCGCCCTTGCGGGAGAAGACCTTCGCATCCACCACCACGCCCTCGATACCCGGCGGGCAGTACAGCGATGCGTCCTTGACGTCGCCGGCCTTTTCGCCGAAGATCGCGCGCAGCAGTTTCTCTTCCGGCGTGAGCTGCGTTTCGCCCTTAGGCGTCACTTTGCCCACCAGGATGTCGCCCGGCTTCACCTTGGCGCCGATGCGGATGATGCCGCTCTCGTCCAGGTTGCGCAGGAACGCTTCGCTGATGTTCGGAATGTCGCGCGTGACCTCTTCGGGTCCCAGCTTGGTGTCGCGCGCCTCGATCTCGAACTCTTCGATGTGGATCGAGGTGTAGTAGTCTTCCTTGATCAGCTTCTCGCTGACGATGATGGCGTCTTCGTAGTTGTACCCGCGCCAGGGCATGAAGGCCACCAGCACGTTGCGTCCGAGCGCCAGCTCGCCCTTGTCCGTGCAAGGCCCGTCGGCCAGCACTTCGCCCTTCTTCACCCGCTGGCCCTGGGCCACGATCGGCTTCTGGTTGATGCAGGTGTTCTGGTTCGAGCGCTTGAACTTGGTGAGCGGGTAGATATCCGCGCCGACCTCGCGCGACATCTGCCCTTCGTGGATGTTGCCTTCCACACGGACGATGATGCGCTCGGAGTCGACCGAATCCACGATGCCGGAGCGCTTGCAGATGATCGTCGCGCCGGAATCGCGGGCCGTGACATTCTCCATGCCGGTGCCGACGATCGGCGAATCGGCGCGCAGCAGCGGCACGGCCTGCCGTTGCATGTTCGAGCCCATCAACGCGCGGTTCGCGTCGTCGTTTTCGAGGAATGGAATCAGACTGGCGGCCACCGAGACGAGCTGCTTCGGGCTGACGTCCATGTACTGGACCTCGCCGCGGTGGGTCAGCGTGTAGTTGCCGGCCTTGCGGGCGTTGACCAGTTCGTCGACGATCCGGCCGTCGGCGTCCAGCTTCACGTTCGCCTGGGCGACGATGTACTTGTCCTCTTCCCAGGCCGACAGGTATTCGCTGTACGCCTCGTACTCCGGCTGCATGGCGTCCGCCGCCAGCGCCTTGAGAACCTTATCGAGTTCCTTGCGCGGCAGCACCTGGCCGACCTTCAGCGCCGTCGCGCCCGGGTTGGTCACCTTCACGTCGTCCTGCACCACGCCATCGATCACGCGGCGGTACGGGCTTTCGATGAAGCCGTATTCGTTGATCCGCGCGAAGCAGGACAGCGAAGAAATCAGACCGATGTTCGGGCCTTCCGGCGTTTCAATCGGGCAGATGCGGCCGTAGTGCGTCGAGTGCACGTCGCGGACTTCGAAGCCCGCACGCTCGCGGCTCAAGCCGCCCGGTCCAAGGGCCGACAGACGCCGCTTGTGGGTGATTTCCGACAGCGGATTCGTCTGGTCCATGAACTGCGAAAGCTGGCTCGATCCGAAAAATTCGCGGATCGCCGCCATCACCGGCTTGGCGTTCACCAGGTCGTGCGGCATGGCCGTCGACATTTCCTGATAAACGGCCATCTTTTCCTTGATCGCCCGCTCCATGCGGACCAGGCCGATGCGGAACTGGTTTTCCAGCAGTTCGCCGACGGCGCGCACGCGGCGGTTGCCCAGGTGGTCGATGTCATCCACCTGCCCGATGCCGCGGCGCAGCTTCAGCAGGTACTTGATGGTGTCGATGAAATCCTTCTGGTCCAGCGTCCGGCGGTCGAGCGGGTTGTGACTCTTCCCTTCCGGATCGTTCAAATACTCTGCGGGGGCGTAGTCCGCCTGATCGTAGAGCTTGATGTTGAACTTCATCCGGCCGACGCGCGACAGGTCGTACTTGCGCGGGTCGAAAAACATGCCCTGGAACAACTGCGTGGCGGTATCCAGCGTGGGCGGATCGCCCGGCCGCAGTTTCCGGTAGATGTCGATCAGCGCTTCGTGCTGGCTCTTGACCGGGTCTTTCTTCAACGTCGATGAAATGATGTTGCCGACTTCGTCGCGCTCGGGGAAGAACACCTGCAGCGTGCCGATGCCGGCTTCAATCACCTTTGCGAGGATTGCTGTCGTCAGCTCCTGATTGGCCTCGGCCAGAACTTCGCCGGTCTCGCGGTCGATCACGTCTTCGGCGACCCATGCGCCCTCGATGTCGGCGGTGGTGACCTCGATCTGCTCGATGCCCGCCTTCACCAGCTCCTTGACCGTGCTATCGCGGACTTTGCCCTTGCCGCTGTAAATCACTTCGCCAGACTTCGAACTGATCGCGCCCTGCAGCTTCAGGCCAGCCAGGTTCTCGTCCGTCTTCCAGAAAATCTTCTTGTCCTTCAATCGCAGTTCGGTGACGCGGTAGAAGGCCCGCAAAATATCCGAGTCCGACTTCAGGCCCAGAGCGCGGAGGAACACCGAGCCGAGGAACTTGCGTTTGCGGTCGATGCGCACGTGCAGCAGGTTCTTGACGTCGTATTCGAACTCGACCCAACTGCCGCGATACGGAATGATCTTGCCCAGGAAATAGCTCTGCGCGGGAATGCGCTCAAAGAACACGCCGGGCGAACGATGCAACTGGCTGACAATCACGCGCTCGGTGCCGTTGATGATGAAGGTGCCGTTGGCCGACATCAGCGGAATCTCGCCGAAGAAGACCTCCTGCTCCTTGAACTCGCGCACCGTGCGGTTGCCGGCTTCGTCCTTATCGAACATCTTCAGGCGAATGGTGACCTTGAGCGGGGCCGCATAAGTCATGCCGCGCTCTTCGCATTCCGCCTGGTCATACTTCAACTGCAGGCCGACGGGATCGCCGCACCGGTTGCAGAACGTCACGACGTTCTTGTTGAACGTGCCGCACTTGTCGCACAGCACGTCGCCCTGGTGGAACGGATCCGTCTTGATGGTGGCGCCGCAAGCGGGGTTGCGGCAGACCGTCCGCAAATGGTTCAGCCCCTTGAGGGCGCCGCACTTGCACTCCCAGTTGCCGATCGAGTAGTCGACAAACTCCAGCTCGCTCAATCCGCGGAAATCGCTGATCGGGAAAACGCTCCGGAACACGCTCTGCAGGCCGATGTCGTCCCGTTCGTCCGGCAGCAGGTCCATCTGCAGGAAGCGCTCATAGCTGTTCTTCTGCAGTTCGATCAGGTTTGGAATGGGAACGGACGTTTTGATTCTGGAAAAATCAACACGGTCTTTGGGGTGGAAACTCGATCCAGTGGCCATTCTCAGCTCCTTCAGGAGGTCTCGTCCCACGCGTCGGAACGCGTGGGCGCCGGTCTCCCGCTTTCCGATTCCAACTACCAGGCAGACACGCCCGGCACGGCGGAATCATTGCCGCGTTTACAGCTACTAGTCTCTGGGGGGGAGCCCGGCGCAGGAACGTCTGACACCAAGGGCTGAGTTCGGCAGGCTGCGGGGATTCGCAACGGCATGTATATCACAGGCATAGGTGCGCGCACACCCATCGCCCAGCGCATACTGAAGGCAACTTCCGACAATTTCTTCAGGCGCACAGAGGCAACAATCCCCAGCTCAGCTTCCGGCTCGATTGTTTCGATTGTAGCAAAAAGAAAACAGGACCGTCAAAACATCAAACCGCAAGGCGGAGCGGAACCCCTTGAGGTCCAAGACCTCCGGCGCTCCGCCCTGCCCTGCTTGATTCTTCGCTTCCCCGCCGCCACGGTCCTATCGGAACCCACGGCGGGCATGCCTTGCGCCGGAAATCCGGCGCCCGTTGAACTACTTGATCTCGACGGTGGCGCCAGCGGCGACGAACTTCGCCTTGATCGCTTCCGCGTCTTCCTTGTTGACGCCTTCTTTGACCGGCTTCGGCGCGCCCTCGACCAGATCTTTCGCTTCCTTCAGACCCAGGCTCGTGACTTCGCGAACAGCCTTGATGACGTTGATCTTGTTGGAGCCCACTGCGGTCAGGACAACGGTGAATTCCGTCTGTTCCTCGGCCGGAGCAGCGGCGGCAGCCGCACCTGCGGGAGCCGCAACCGCCACCGCGGCGGCGGCGGCGCTCACGCCCAACTTCTCCTCAAGCAGCTTCACCAGCTGAGAGGCCTCCAGGAGAGTCAAGCCCTGGATTTGATCAGCAATCGCATTGATGTCAGCCATCTTTGTCCGTACTCCCTATCTAAAAATCGTGCTCAACACACTCCCCGGTTGAGGCCCAGTCAAGGCTTGACTCCACCTAGGAGGAGAACTTGTTTTCCTTCACGCCCTGGTCGACGACCACGGCAACATTACGGCCAACGCCACCAAGGGCGGTAACCAGGCGCTGTGCCGGAGCATTGATCAGGTACAGCAACTTGGCGTAAATCTCTTCCTTCGGCGGCATGCTGGCCAGATCCTGAATGTCGGCCAGATTGATCACGCGGCCTTCGACCACGCCGGCTTTGAACACGAACGTCGGGTTCGCCTTGGCGTACGCCGTCAGCGCCTTGCACAACGCCACCGGATCGCCATTGGTGTAAGCCACCGCCGACATCCCCTTCAGCCCTTGCAGCGCGCTCTCCGAAGTAGTTCCGCTCGACGCCTTTTCAGCCAGCGTGTTCTTCACGACGTGGTACAACCCGCCGGCCTGCCGCACGCTTTTGCGCAGCTCGTAGTCCTGCGCGACCGTCAGCTTTTCGAAACCGGTCACAAAGACGTTCGCCGATTCCGTCAGAGCTTTCCGAAGCGCGTCGAGATCCTCTTGCTTCCGCTTTCTTTCTTTCATCGCTTTAATCCTGACTGCGGGTCCCTATGCGATAAGCCTGCCAACGGCTACGCCGACCGCTGATTGTACGGAGTGACGTCAAGATGCACAGCCGGGCCCATCGTCGAGCACAGCGTGACACTCTTCACATACTTGCCCTTAGCCGTCGCCGGCTTGGCCTTCACCACGGCCTGGATCAGCATGCTCGCGTTCTGCAGCAGCTTCGGCGTCGTAAAGCCGGTCTTGCCGACGGGAGCGTGGATCACGCCCGTCTTGTCGACACGAAACTCGACCTTGCCGGCCTTCACTTCCTGCACTGCCTTGGCCACGTCGGCCGTCACCGTACCCGTCTTCGGGTTCGGCATCAAACCGCGCGGTCCGAGGATCTTGCCCAACCGGGCCAGCGCACGCATCATGTCCGGCGTCGCGACAACCGCTTCGTAATCCAGCCAGTTCTCCTGCTGGATTTTCGCCACCATCTCATCGCCGCCGGCGAAGTCCGCGCCAGCGTCAAGCGCTTCGCGAATCTTGTCGCCCGAGGCGATGACCAGTACGCGCTTCGTCTTGCCAAGTCCATTCGGCAGAACCACGGTGCCACGCACCATCTGATCCGCGTGCTTCGGGTCGACGCCGAGGCGCATATGCACTTCGACCGTCTCATCGAACTTGGAGAACTTGATCTTCTGAACGAGCGGGACTGCTTCTTCGAGAGTGTATGGCTTCGCCTCAATCTGAGACGATGCCGCTGCGTACTTCTTGCCTGGTTTTCTTGCCATATTCGACTGGTCCTAACGGCCCCGGCGCGTCGCGGAACTCCGTTTTACGGCCTCCCGCTAGCCCGGCAGCCTCCCAATGCGAGGTTAAATAAGAACCGAACTTTCAGAGTAACACTTCTCACTGGCCGGAGCCAACTGCGCCAGCCTTTCGAACCGCGTCGCTGCCGCCGCGGCCCGAAGCCTACTTCACTACGTCAACGCCCATGCTGCGGCATGCTCCCCGCACCTGGGCGGCAGCCGATTCAACGTCGAACGAATTCAGATCGGGCATCTTGATCTTGGCGATCTCTTCGATCTGCTGCTTCGTGATCTTGCCGACCTTCGTCTTGTTCGGCTCGCCGCTGCCCTTGGCAAGGTTCAGAGCCTTCTTCACGAGCACGGCCACGGGCGGCGTCTTAGTGATGAACGTAAAGGACCGGTCGCTGTAGATCGTGATCACCACGGGGATGATCAGTCCGTCCGAGTCCTTGCCGGAGGTCTTGGCATTGAATGCCTTGCAGAACTCCATAATGTTGACGCCCTGAGGACCGAGCGCCGTGCCCACGGGAGGTGCTGGCGTCGCCTTCCCCGCGGGAATCTGCAGTTTCACAACTGCGGTTACCTTCTTTGCCATTCTTCTCTGCCTTCCGCTTCCAAATCCGCTCTACCGCTCCACGGGCGGCTGTCAGGCGGTCTTCTCCACCTGTAGAAAGTCCAATTCCACCGGCGTGGAACGTCCGAAAATCGTCACCATCACCCGCAAGGTATTGCGTTCCGTGTTGATCTCGTCGACCTTGCCGGAGAAGTTCGTGAACGGTCCGTCGACAATGCGCACGGTCTCGTTCTTTTCGAACGTCAGTTTGGGTCTCGGGCGCTCCGCCGAGCTGGCCTGCCTGTAGAGGATCGAATTCACCTCGTCGGCGCTCAAAGGAACCGGCGTGTTGCCGCCGCCGACAAAACCCGTCACCCGCGGCGTGTTCTTGACCTGATGCCACAGCTCGTCATCCATGGCGATCTGCACCATCACATAACCCGGGTACAACAGCCGCTTGCTCGTGACCTTCTTGCCGTTTCTCAGCTCGACAACTTCTTCGGTTGGGATCAACACCTGGCCGATCTTATCCATGAAGCCGTATGCTGACGCCCGCGCCTTGAGGGACTCCGCCACCTTGTTTTCAAAGCCGGAATAGGTGTGGATGATGTACCAGTTCATTGCCGGGCCTTCCGGCTCGGCCTGCTCAGCAACTTCGGCCGGTTGAACAGCCTCGGCGGGCGCCTCCGCGTCCGCCACCGGTCCCGAGGAAGTCTCGGCGGTCAAGCCACCTTCGAGCTGGTCATCGTTGCTGAACTCTCTGTCGGACATCGCTCACCTGAGTCTCTGCCCGGCCGCTCCGTTTGCGGGCGGCCTGGGCGCGTATCACTATCTTGTTGCCAACTTATGGAAAATGTTGTTGATGCCGTTGCCCAGCACCGCATCCACTAACGCAAAATAAGCCGCAAACAGAAAGACGCTGACAATGACGACGGCGGTTGTGGCCTGCACTTGCTTGCGCGTGGGCCAAGTCACCCGCCGCATTTCCGTCTTCAGCTCGTCGATGTAATCCTTGACACCCTTAAGCCAGGCTGAGAACCCGCCCCCGGGCTGAACTGCGGTTGTGGTCTGTGTTGCCATCGTCTTGTACCTGTCGGACTAATTGGCAGGGGGTGAGGGATTCGAACCCCCACTAGCGGTTTTGGAGACCGCAGGTCTACCCTTAACCTAACCCCCTGTTCGAGAATCCCAATTCCATCTTACCGTAACTCAAGATGGAGCCCGGCAGCGCCTGCTGGCTGCGCGGGCTCCATCCACTTATCGAATGGGCGTTCCGCCGGGATTCTCCCGTGAATAGCCGCCTGACCGGCTCCACCCCGGCCGGCTACTGGACGATTTCCGTCACCGTACCGGCGCCCACCGTCCGGCCACCCTCGCGGATGGCGAACCGCAGGCCCTTGTCCATGGCCACCGGCGTGATCAGTTCCACCCCGATCGTCACGTTGTCGCCCGGCATCACCATCTCCACGCCCTCGGGCAGCTCGCACACACCCGTCACGTCCGTCGTCCGGAAGTAGAACT